>CXVF01000030.1_pt1 | contig 25187 bp, 17 predicted proteins | sample 941161 | NCBI WGS metagenome assembly CXVF01 (sample SAMEA3493519, study PRJEB9703) | human gut metagenome | biome: ENVO:mammalia-associated habitat; material: ENVO:feces | place: Bangladesh | collected 2010-01-06
AAGCCGATTCTCTCCTAATCAAGGAGTACCGGTTATGGCAATGTTTCCGACTTTGATGAATGACACTATGTTCTCGGATCTGTTCGATGACCCGTTCTTTGAGGGTTGGCGCAACACGAACAACGCGATGAGCGCTGCAATGCCTGCCAACATGATGACCACCGATGTGCGCGAGACCGATAAGGGCTACGACGTCGACATCGATATGCCTGGGTTCAAGAAGGACGACATCAACCTTGAGTTGAACAACGGCTATCTGACCGTGTCCGCGTCTCGCAGCAGCGAGCATGAAGACAAGGATCCGGCTGCTGAAGGTAAGGACTCGGATGAGCAGTGCGCTTGCGCGTCCGATTCCGGCAAGTGGCTGCGCCGCGAACGCTACATGGGTTCGTGCTCTCGTAGCTTCTATGTCGGCGATGACGTGAAGGAATCCGACATCCACGCCAGCTACCAGAACGGCACGCTGTGCGTCCAGGTGCCGAAGATGCAGGCTCAGCCGCAGGTTGAGGCCAAGCATCAGATCGCAATTGAGGGCTGATTGAGATTGTTGCGCTCAGTCTCTCTTGAAGCTTAGCTTCGTAGTGTGCTTGCCCGGTGTCCAGCATCGGGCTTGTTGCCCCCCTCTGACGAGGAGGCTGTCAGCGAAGCTGACTGGGGGAGAGATTAGCGCAATCGATTGCAAACTAGACTCTGTTCCCTGCGCTGTCTGTCCTACGCTTTCAACACCGACTATTGTGACAGACGGCGGGAAACATAGCCAATACGAATGCCGGATAGGGTGTATGCCCTACCCGGCATTTTGCTGTTTTGAGCACCCTGTTTTGCCATGTTCTTATTCCGGTCGTGTGCCGTTCTGCCACTGTACATATCCGATGGGTAGAGTGACTTCGAAACGAGGCAAGAGAGGACATGCATATGGCAGACGACGCGCGCAACGCAAGCGGCACACCGGTACCGACGGCAAGTCATGCCGGCCATTCCGGCGGACATGTTGTTTCCTCCCGTGCCACTGCGGTCGGCCTGATGGCAATTGTGCTGTGGAGTTTCATGGCCGGAACGGTGCGCATCGTCGCCGAAAGCTTCGGCGCCACGCTCGGATCGGCCCTGATATATACGGTCGGCGGTGTTCTGCTGCTGGTGTTTCGCCGCCCGGCGCCAATCCGTGAGTTCCCCAAGAAGTATCTGATTATCGGTGGCCTGCTGTTTGTGTTTTATGAATCGTCGATTTCGCTTTCGCTCGGTTTGGCCTCTACGGCCGCTTCGTCGGTGGAAGTGAGTCTGGTCAACTACCTATGGCCCACGATGATGGTGCTTCTGGCGGCGGGCGTATCCCGTCGCAGGCATGCGGTGTGGAAGGTGCTGCCGGGCGCGATCGTGGCCACGGTTGGCGTCGCGCTGGCGGTTGGCGGTAATTCCGGGCTTGACTGGCAGGCAGCCGCTGGACACATAGCTGATAATCCGCTGCCGTATGTGTTGGCTTTTGCGGGCGCGCTCGCATGGTCGGTGTATGCGGTGTTCACGCCGGCCTGGTCACATGGAGCGGATGGCACTTCGGTGTTCTTCCCGTGTGTAGCCGTGGCATTGTGGATTATCCATTTTGCTTCCGGGCAGGGCTGGCCTGCAGAGCCGCCGAGTCTGGTCGCATGGCTGTTCGTCTTCATTGCGGCTGCCGCAATCGGCGGTGGCTATGCCTGCTGGGGCTACGGCATTCTGCACGGCTCGATGGAGCGGCTGGCCATCGCCTCCTATGCCACGCCGGTGCTCTCCACTGGGGCCAGTGCGGTGCTATTGGGATTGGCGTTATCGTTGCCGTTCTGGTGCGGTGCGTTGCTGGTGGCCGCTGGTTCGGTGCTGAACTATCTGGTCAGCGCGCGTCGCTCAGACCCCACCACGTAGTGAAATCTCCACCACGATGTGAATTGCCCACCACGAGGCGTCTCAAAACGGCTTAATTCCGCGAATCATCAAATCCCGCTCACCGCGTGGTGGGCTTTTTACTACGCGGTGGGAGGTTCACCGCGTAGTGGAATTAACCATAATCACTTGCCCCGGCGCTCGGACGGGCGGCGGATCGGGTCAAGCAGGGCGTCCGGATTGGAAATGCCGAACATGCTGCGTCCGCTGGTGGATTCAGGGTGCTTGGCGAGGATGGCCAGAGAAATCGCACCCGGAACCAGAATGATCACGGACAGGGCGGCCAATCCCCAGTTCACAAAAAAATCCGAGGTACAGCACGATAATCACTAGAACCGCCACGGTGCCGATGATGGTCAACCATGCCTGATGCGGGTTGGAGACGCGGGTCTAGTAAGCGTTTTTGGCCGCAGCGGAGCTGGCCTTGGAGGGCTTGCTGGCGGAAGCCGGGCGTTGTTCGTTCGTGTTCGTTATACCTGCCAGCATATGCCCTGACGTCTGATGATGCGTTCCGGACAAAGTCTGAATAAAGGTTGAGAACTCTCGGGATGTTCTGTGAAATCCGACACTCTTCCCTGAATTGCGCGATAGGCTTACATGAGCTCTTGGGAAGCGTGGGGGTGAAGGTATGAGGAACTCCGTCTGGAAGACGTTGATGGAGCTGTCGCTGATTCGGGGAATCGTTCCTCAGACCGTATTCGGCGTGACCGCAGTGGCGGCACTCGTATTGCTGATCGGATTGGTTGTGGGCAAGCGGAACCGTGCGCATCGCATGCACCCGCTAATCGTGTCGTTGATCGTCGCCGTGGCCGCCGGTGCTGTAGGCCTGTTGGCGGCATGGTTGGTATCCGACGTGTTCATGGCATTCGAGGTCTCGCTCGGCTGGCCGGTGATCTTTACCATCGCCGGCGGCATCGCGGCGGTCGGCTTCGTAATTGCCTCAGCTGTGATCGTCCAAGGACTGCGTCGCGTCGTCGCCATCATTCTGGTGCCGTTGATACTGGTCTCCACGGCACTCGGCGTGGATTCGATCTATGGCGAATACCAGACCATTGGCAACCTCGTCGGCTATTCGCCATATGCTTCGCTGAGCTCGGTCAAAGTGCACGAATCCGCGATGAGCGTGGACCAATGGCGTAAGCGTGCGCAGCGCAACGATTTGCCCGACATGCCGCAAACCGGCAAGGTGCTTACTGTCACCATTCCCAATACGAAATCGAACTTCGCCGCGCGCCCGGCAATGATCTATCTGCCGCCCGCCGCGCTTAGCGAGATGCCTCCGACGTTGCCGGTTATGGAACTGATGGCCGGGCAGCCGGGCAGCCCGAGCCGCCTTATCGACGCGGGCAACATCGCGGCAATGATGGACTCGTATGCGGCCAAGCATGACGGTCTGGCGCCAATCGTGATTGTGCCCGACCAGAATGGTGAGGCGTCGCATAACAGCCTGTGTGCCGACACCACCCAAGGCAATGCCGAGACCTATCTCACCAAGGATGTGGTCGTGTGGGCCAAGAGGAATCTGCCTGTGGCCAAGTCGGCGAAGATGTGGGCGATTGGCGGCTTCTCGCAGGGTGGCACCTGCACCACGCAGCTCGGCCCGCGTCATCCTGAGTTGTACGGCGCGATGCTGCCGGTGGACGGTGAGCTCAAGCCGACGAATGGTACGGTCGCCAAGATGGTCAAGGAGTATTTCGCCGGTGACCAGTCCGCTTATGATGCACAGGTGCCGGTCAATGTGATTGCCGCCACCGGCTCGTCGGACCAGGCGCTGTTCTCCGGCGCGGGCGAACGGGATAAAGAGTCGATACATAATATGCGTCTGATCGCCCAAGCCGCACGCAAAGTCGGCATGGACGTCACCGAACTGGTCGTGCCGGATACCGGACATGACTGGCATGCGGTGCAAGCCGTCTGGCGGGCCGGGCTTGACTGGTTCGGCGAACGAACCGGATTGGGTGAGATGCCGCAACCGTTGAAGGACTACAACCAAGTGGAGGTGTTGCAATGAGCGATGAACAGCAGCATGAGGGCGGCAGGAAGCCGCAGACCTCGCATGCGTCCAAATCTCATGCGCCGAAATCCGGCCATGTTGCGGACAGCTGGCGTGAACTGGCCGAGGACGCGCGGCAGTGGGCGGATGGCCATAGGCTGGCCGTTGTGGCCACGACGGTGCTGGTCGTGCTGAACTTGGTGGTATGGCTGGTGGCCGCCATGGCCGGATTCGCGTTCCCATTGCGCCTAGACACCAGTATGGCCGAGTTCGATCTCGGCAAACTGGTGTGCTCGTTGTTCCTGGCGCGCGGTGTGATCCAGCTCATCATTGATGCCGTGCTGTGGCTCGTCATGTTCTCCATCGCCGAGCCATGGCTGGGTCGCACCCGCACCGTTGCTGCTGCGCTCGCCTGCGCTGCTGCAGGCGCGCTTATCGGCCTTGGCCTGTGCGCGGCGGCCGGTTGGCTGTTCCAGGATTCCCGGTTCGTCTCCCGCATGCAGTTTGCCCTGAGCCCGCTGGTGCTGCCGGTCGGCGCATTGATGGCGGCCAGCGCCTTCTGTGGCCACCTGTGGCGGCGGCGTATCCGGCTCATCGGATATGTGGCGATTCTGGTCGCGCTGCTCTACAGCGGCAACCCCGGCGACTACTGCATTCTCGCCGCCGCATTGCTCGGTCACATCGCCGGCCGTGTGATGGCCGGTCCACCCGCGCACGCCGAAACCGGCTGGCACTGGCTGCGTAGCACTTCATTCGAAGCACGTCGCATGTTCGCCGCCATCGCCGTGGTGCTGGCGCTGGGGCCGGTCATTTCCATCACCTCGCATAACCATGCCGGGCCGTTGAGCACGGTCGGCCTACTGATGAGCCCGGCTTCCGTCGACAACGGCACCTTGGCCAAATGCTTGGCCGGAGCCACGCACAGCGGTTGCTTCCTGCAATTCGACCTGTTGCGTGCTTCGATGCCTGGCGCGGTTCTGCGCTCGCTGCTGCCCACAGCCGTGACCTTGGTGCTGGCATGGGGCCTGTATCGCGGTCGCCGGTTTGCGGCCATCTGCGCTGTGGCCATCAACCTGTTCACTGCGGGCGTCGCCATTGCCTATTATCTGGTCGTGCCGCTGAGCTTTGCACCGAACGGTATGACGTCCTTGCTGCAGCATGGCGCGATTACCGCTTGCGTGGCGAATGCTCTGCCACCGTTGATTTTTGCCGTCGCCTTGGCTGCGATGCTGAAGCATTTCCCGATTCGTGTCGGCTGGCGCCGGCTGATCGGCGGCGTCGGTGTAATCGTGCTGGCCTTACTGGCCTGCGCCGCCGTGTACCTTATGTACGGCATCGCCCAGCCGGACGCGTTTGCGCCTCGGGCCACGGCGTCGTCGCTGTTGGCCGAACTGCCGGGACGGTTCCTGCCCATCGGGTTCCTGAGCCATATGAAGTTGTCGTTCGTGCCGCGTACGCCATTGGCGTCCGTGGTGTATCAGGGCGTTGGCTTGGTGTTCTGGATCGTGGTGCTGGCCGTGGTGATGCGTTGGATGAGCGACGTCAGTGAGTCGAATGAACGGGCGCAGGCCCGTGCCGAACGGCTGGTTGAGACCGGCGGCGAATCGATGAGCTTCATGACCACGTGGGAAGGCAACGACTATTGGCTGTCGCCCACGGGCAAATCGGCTGTGGCATACCGTGTACTCAACGGTATTGCGTTGACCTGCACTGGGCCATTCGGCGATCCGGCGGAGTGGGTGGACGATCTGACCGGATTCACGCAGTATTGCGTGGAACGGTCGTGGTCGCCGGTGTTCTACAGTGTGCATCGCGAGCAGCGTGATGCGCTGCTGGCTGAGGGATGGAACTCGATTGAGGTCGGTAGTGAAATGGTTGTGGATCCGCGTGTGTGGAAGACCACCGGCAAGAAATGGCAGGACGTGCGTACCGCCATCAACAAAGCCAAGCGCGACGGCATCACCGATGTGCAGTCCACGTTCCTGGAATCGCCGCTGGAAGTGCGTGAGCAGATTGAGGACATCTCCGAGGAATGGGCACAGCTCAAGGCTTTGCCGGAGATGAAGTTTACGTTGGGCGGTGTCGAGGAACTGCGTGACCCGCGCGTGCGTCTTCTGTATGCCGTCGATGCGGATGGGCGTGTGCTGGGCGTCACCAGCTGGCTGCCCACATGGCGTGATGGGCGCGTGATCGGTTGGACACTGGACTTCATGCGGCATCGTACCGACAGTCCTAACGGCATCATGGAGTTCCTGATTGCGCGTATGGCCGAACGTCTGCGTGATGAGGGGGCTGCGGATCCGGAGCATGCCGCAGAATTCATGAGTTTGTCCGCGGCTCCGTTGGCCGGTATGAACCCCGAGCGGGACAATGCCGGCGAAGGTGGTGCGCCGGCCGGGGAAGGCACACAGGTGCTCCAGCATGCGCTGCAGATCGTGGCCGATTGGATGGAGCCGGCGTACGGCTTCCATTCGTTGTTCAACTTCAAGCGCAAGTTCCAGCCCACCGAGGCACCGGTCTACGTGTGCTACCCGGACCCGGCGGCATTGCCCCAGATCGGGCTGGCCGTGGTGCGCGCCTACGTGCCCAGCGTGACGCCCGCCGAAGTGGCCGGCATGCTCAGCACGCTGCGGTCGTAGGGTGTGGGGCGTACGGACCCTGACAATTGTGTTCGCGGTTGAGGCTCTAGGCCGTTTGCCTGTTCGTTTACGTACGGACCGGAGACTGGCCGATTCGAGCCCAAGATGGGGCTATCTGCTTTCAAAGAGGTACCTTCAGCTTCTTGCGGATAGCTAACTGCCTTCGGAGGGGTACCTGAACCCTGAAATCCCAAGTATGAGCGTTGCAATGACGGCGTTTGTACTCGGGATTTCCCATATTCGGTACCCCTTTGGACGGAGATAGCATTCCGCGGAAGCCCGAATATACCTCTTTGAACGGAGAAACCCCAGCGAGGGGGCATAGAAGTCGCTATCTCCGTTTCAAGGGGCTGATTCGGCCTGCTTCGGAGGTCTACTCTCGTTTCGAGGGGCTGATGTCGAAGTATTCACGCTCCGAAACTGGCGGAATGGCGTTGGCGCAGATGGGTTTCTACATGCGTTCTAGTGGATGACTAGCCCCTTGAAACGAGAATAGACCTCCGGAGCAGGCCGAATCAGCCCCTCGAAAGCGTTTTTGCCGTTGCGGAGATTTTCCAGCCGTACCGTGAACCGTCTCAACGGTGTAACGTGGGACGCATGAGCGAACTTACCGAACATAATGACGGCAACACGCAGGTCGCATACTTCGCCGGTGGCTGCTTCTGGGGGCTGGAGCGCTACTTCCAGAACGTCGACGGTGTCACGGACACCACGGTTGGCTACGCGCAATCCACGGTCGAATCGCCGACCTACGAGCAGGTGTGCGCGGGTGGCACGGATGCAGCTGAAACCGTGCAGGTTACTTTCGACCCAGCACGGGTAAGCCTGCGGACACTGGCATTGCTGTTCTTGGAAGTCATCGACCCGTTCTCGGTGGATCAGCAGGGCGAGGACCGCGGCCGGCAATACCGCACTGGCATGTTCTACACGGACGAGACGCAGCGTGCCGTGTACGTGGCGGCCTTGGAGCAGCTGGTCGACCGTCAGCCGCAGCGCCCGGCCGTGTTGGTCGAGCCGCTACGCAATTTCTACCCGGCCGAGGCCCATCATCAGGATTATCTGATCAACAATCCCGGCGGCTACTGCCATGTGCCGATTGCGGCGATTGCGAACGTGAAGCGCCGCCAGAAGTACGTGGAGCGTATCTGGGACTTGACGCTCGAGCAGTTCGCGGTCACGCAGAACGCCGCTACTGAACGCCCGTTCGTCAACGAGTATGACGAGGAGTTCGAGCCCGGCATTTACGTGGATATCGTCAGCGGCGAGCCGTTGTTCTCTTCGCGGGACAAGTTCGACTCCGGCTGTGGCTGGCCCGCGTTTTCCCGGCCGATTAAGGGTGACTTGCTGACTGAGCACGAGGATCATCGCATTCCGGGGCGTGATCGTATTGAGGTGCGCACTTCCGACACGCAGATTCATCTGGGCCACGTGTTCGCCGATGGTCCGGCCGATCGCGGCGGCTTGCGCTACTGTATGAATTCCGCCGCGCTGCGATTCGTGCCGCGCTCGCGCATGGCCGAGGAAGGCTACGGCGACTGGGTTCCGGTTGTGGATGGGGAAGCTGACGGTCCGGTCGGGAAGACCGATCAGCCTGGGGCAGCTCACGAACGGTAAGCCGCGACTGCACGAGCTGCATGAGATGTGGTATTTTGCTGAATATAAGCGCCGAAAGGACCGGACAGCAACATGAGCATGGAGAACATTGCGGGCGCTCGCAAACCTGCCAAGCGTGAGGATGAGCGGACGGTTGCCGGCGAGCATCGTATGATGCGTCGCGCGGATCGTGAGGTGACCGACCCCGAGCAGATCGCTGCGATTATCGCCGCTTGCGACATCGTCGAAGTGGCATATGCGGATGCTGAGGGCCTGGCCATCGTGCCGTTGAATTTCGGATTTGATTATGAGTATGACGAGGCTGATGGTGTTGCCGCAACAGTCTTGGTGAACGGTGCTGAGACGGTCGGCAGCACGGGAGTCGTGGCAGCCGATGAGGTGGGGTGCCCCGGCAAACTGACGCTCTGGTTCCATTCCGCGCCGCACGGCCGCAAGCTCGACGCGATTCGTGCCGCAGCCGGCGGGCGTCTGCCCGTGGCATTCACCATGCAGGCCGACTGCGAGGTGGTGGCGGGTCGCACCACGTGCAATTGGGGCGAGGCGTTCAAGTCGATTGTCGGCAATGGCGAGGCCTCGCTGGTCAAGGATTTGGGCGAATGCCGCCACGGCTTGCAGGCGCTGATGGCGCAGCAGGCGCACATGCCGCACGTCGAATTCACCGACGCGCAGGTGCGCAGCGTCACAGTGTGGAAGATCGAGGTCGATTACTTCACCACCAAGGTCCGTGCCAAGCCCGCGCCCGCGCACATGCATCAGCGCCCTGCCGTGCCGCGCGCAGGTGTGATCGGTGCCCGATAACATCATTGCAGCAAGGATGGGATGTCGGTTGTGGTGCGGCTCAACGGTTCTTAACGTACCGGGTGCCGCGGCCGGCGCCCAGTTTGGTGATGGTGCCGTTGTCAAGCAGTGTCTTCAGTGTACGTTCAACAGTGCTGGCGCTGATATCGGGCAATTGTTGAAGTATGTCCGCTTTTGAGAGCGGCGATAATATGCGATCAAATAGATTGCCGATACGCTGCTCCTTGGTGGGTTTTCTATTGCTGCCCCAGCCGGACACTTCCCCAATCCGTTCGTCGAACTCTTTACAGGCAGTGAGGATGACGCCGAGTAAATAGTTCACAAATGGTGCATAGTCGTTGACGTTGTCGTTCCAGCCGTATGTGCTCGCGGCAAGTGCCTCGTAATAGGTGTCTTTGGTCCGCTCGATAAGGTGTTCAATGCTGATATATTTACCTACTTGGTAACCATTGCGGTAGAGCAGTAGCAAGGTCAGCAGCCGGCTCATTCGACCATTGCCGTCATTGAATGGGTGGATGCAGGTGAAGTCGAAGGTGAACATTGCTGTGGCGAGCAATGGATCGATATGTCCGTCTTGGATGGCTTCTGTATAGGCGGCGCAGGCGCGCTCGACGAGCTCCGGTGTGATGAGTGCGTTTGGGGGCGTGAAACGAATGATTTGTTTTCCGGTGGCGTCGCGCTCGATGATGACATTGTCGCTGTCTTTGAAATGTCCGCCGAAAGCGAGGCCAGTGTATCGGAACAGATCGCGATGCAGTTGGAGGATTGTATTTGGGGTCGGTGGAATGTAGTCGTGGCTTTCGTGGATGGTGGTGAGTACGTCGCGATAGCCGGCGATTTCCTCCTCGGCACGATTGCGTGGCGTGGTTTTTTCTGCAACCAGTGCGTTGAGTCGCTTGTCGCTGGTAGAGATACCTTCAATACGATTGGATGCGTTGGTGCTTTGAATGCGTGCAACCGTGATGAGTGTGTTCAGCAAATCAGGCCTGATTGCAGCCTGTACGCTTTGACGACCTTTGGCTTCGTGGATGGCGGATAGCAGTGTTGTGGTTCGTGGGGTGAGCAGTCCCTTGGCGGTGGTGATGTAGTCAAAGTGCTTCATTGCGAGTCTCTTTCTGCATCATCAAATAGTTTTATGCATCATATTCTATCAATATGATGCAGAAAAAACGATAGATGATGCAGAAAAGTGGATTGTTATTCCCTTGATGATGGTGTTGTTCAAATCTCACCTCCCGCTGGCGGGAGGTGGCGCGCAGCGCCGGTGGGTGGCTTACGCCCGAACCCGATAGACTCGCCGCATGGCAGCAGTGACAGTGGTAATTACCAGTTGCAATCAGGGTCCGTTGATTCGCGAAGCAGTCGAGTCGGCTTTGACCCAGACGGTTCGCCCGGAACGCATCATCATCGTGGATGATGGGTCTGATGATCAAGCGTCCGTCAATGTGTTGAGTGCAATTCTCGACGATTGCCGGCATGGAGTGCCGGATACGGGCGGTGTCGCCGTCGATCTTATCGGGCAGGTGAAGGCCGGTCCTTCCGCCGCGCAATCGTGGTGTCGCCGCTGCCGAGACGCCGTTCGTAGTGGTGCTGGATGGCGTGACCGTCTGATGCTGACCTTCATTGAGCGCACGTTGCCGTTGCTTACTGCTGATGATTCGATGGTCGCGGCCTCTGGCTGGCTGCGTACGTTCGGGGTTCTGGAATCGGTGGTCCAGCCGACTGGTGGCGACGCGGGTGCGTTCGTGTCACATAACTGCTGCTCGGCCACATGCATGATTCGGCGCTCGGCTTGGGAGCGTTGCGGTGGCTACGACGAGTCGATGCGCAGTGGCTTTGAGGATTGGGATTTCTTCTTGTCGTTGCTGGAGAGTGGGTTGGCTGCGAAAGCGGAAGATGATATCGACGGTATTGGGGATGCCGGCGGTATCGATGATACCGATGGTGTCGAGGATGCTGGTAGTGCAGGCGGTGCTGTGGATATTGGCGGTACTAAGGATACCGGGAACATTGAGGCTGTCGGGGATGCCGGTAACACCAAGAATCCCAAGGAGGGCACGGCTCACATCGGCATTGTTCCCGAGCCCCTAATCGAATACCGCACGGCCCCGGCCTCCTCAAACGTGACCAGCATGACCAAGCGCCTCGATCTCATGCGCTTCCTGATCGCCAAGCATCGCGACCTCTATGCCGCGCACATCGCCAACGCCATCCTCGGCGTTGAAGCCATCTCCATGAGCCGCTTAACCATGTGGGAATCGTTGATGCGCGGCGACGCCACCGCCAGTCAAGCCTTCATGACTCACCCCACCTATGGCGACGGCGGAATGGCCGCCGCCGTACGCTTGCGGAGTTGAGAGGCGTCAGCTGACCAAATGCCGATAGAGCTCCGGATCGATTGGCCGGGCCAACCGCAGGATCGACAGCGTGACCTTCACGCTGCCTTGTCCGCTTGCGTCAGGTTTGGTGGTGAGCTGAGGGTTGTCAAACGCGGCAACGTGGCCAACGTAGTAGTACTTACCCTCGGCCTCTTCCGCCTTGCGCATAACGAATAACGGGACGAAATGCGTCTGGCCCCAATTCGGGCCAATGCCGTTAAGCGCCCATCGGAATTCGGGAGACTGCGGAGTTCGTCCATTCTTGCTGAAGTATTTCATTTCCTGTGTGCTCAGGAATTCATCTTCGTATTGACTTGCCGCGTATTTCACGAAGATGGGCATGGTATTGGTTTCCTTGTCGAGGAGGTAACCACCCACGTTTTGCGGAGTATTCTCCTTCTTCCATCCGCACAGTCGCATGACGTCTGCCATGGAATATTTGCGTTCGTACAAGAACATGTGATCAAAGACCTGTTGCCTGGCGGCGGCCTCACGGAATATATCTCGGCAATTGGCCATACCGGTGCGCAGAGTGTCCGCAAAGAAGATACGGAACGTTCTGTTTGTGGCAAGCATATCGGCGAATCTGCTGTTCAATCGATATGCGGTACCGTTTTCTGTGCCGGTGCTGTTCACGGCTTCGACTAATGGCTGATTGCCGAAACGATTGCAGTTTGGGCCGGTGAAATATGAGTAATCGAGCACGCTGATCGCAGAGTCGAATTGCGTGTCTGAACCATCGGACTGCGGGAATTCAGTACGAATCGCATCGAGCAATTCGCTGCGGCCGATTGGCGAGCCCGCACTCCAATGCTGCGGTACGTCGTCGTCGAGCCGTTCGCTGACGAAATGGCATAGCTGAGCAAGAATGACCAATTCGTGCGGTCGCAATCCGGGCAGCAGCAGCTCCGCTGCCATCTTGAGTATCGCGTCTTCAACGTCGGTCACCGGCTCCAACTGATCCTCAAATGTCGCTTCATGATGTTTGCCTTTGCCCAGGCTTTTTTCACGGGAGCGCACGAAATCAAGATAGTTGCTGCGCTTCGATGCGATGGTATACGGCAGTGAGGGGTCGTAGTTATAGATGTCCGTAAGCATGGGGATGCGGCCCAGCTCGTAACGGACTTGGCGATACTGTTCGGACAGCTTTTTCATGTCGGACCAGTCGGCGGTGTCCAAAGACTTAAGGATGCGCTCCTTGGCGATCGGGTCGAAACTGATGGACGACAGGCCGATTGACTTTCTCTGCAGGTTCTTGCGAGCTCTGTCGCGGTCGCCGGTGTTGCCGTATAACGCCACCGGAATCAGATAGTTGTTGTTGTAATTGCCAATGAAATCGATAACCACAACGCTTTCTTTGTGCGGGAATTTGCGCAGTCCGCGCCCGAGCTGCTGCGTGAAGATAATGCTGGATTCGGTGCTGCGCAACATGACGATTTGGTTGACGGCGGGAATATCAACTCCCTCATTGAACATATCGACAGTGAAGAGATAGTCGAGTTCGCCTTCAATGAGCTTGCGGACGTATTCGTCTCGCTGCGTTTGGGACACGGGCCTGCCGTCATCGTCCGTGCTGGTAACGGCAGCGGTGCGATAGGGGCGTTCGGCTTGTTGATTCCACTGTTGGTTAAACAGCTGGGATAGCTTATGGGCTTCCTCCTGTCGACTGCAGAACACGAGTCCGGTGACCGGAATGTTGAACTGCCCATATTCCTGCAACTTGTCAATGATGTAGCGGACTCGCTTTTCGGTGGCAAGCTGCTCGATCTCGTACTTGAGCTGTTTCGAGTCCTTCGCATCAAGGCCCTTGGAGACATCGAGACGATGGGCGATTCCATTCGGATCGTCGTTGGAGCCAAGGTATTCCGCAACACCGTAGTAGTGGAATGGACAGAGCATGTTCTCGTCCAACGCCTTTTGCAAGCGAATTTCGTACGCGATGTTATGCCCGAATAGCTCGAAGATGTTGATGCCGTCGGTGCGCTCTGGCGTGGCGGTCATGCCGAGCATGAAGTCGGCATCTTTGAAATGATTGATGACGCGCTGATATCCTTCGGCTCCAGCGTGATGAACTTCGTCAACCAGAACGTAGTCGAATTCATCGGATTTGAATTGCGCCAAAACCTCCGGCTGCCGCATCGTCTGTACCGTGGCGAATACGTAGCGGCGGTCCTGTTGCTTGCTGGTGCCTGAATACAATCCCAATTCGGATTCATCGCAGCCGAGCACCTTTTGGTAAGACTTCATTGCAGTTTGAAGAATCATCTGCTGCTGGGCGATGTACAGCATGCGCTTCGGCTGGCATTCGCGTACGTCGAATGCGGAAAGGTGCGTCTTTCCGGTGCCGGTGGCCGACACGATAATTGCGCGGTGCTCGCCTTGTTCACGAAGCTTCTTGAGATTCGCCAACGCCTCCTGTTGCATGGCGTTTGGCTGAATGTCATGCCCCTCAAGCGACTGCAGAATCTCATGACGCGGTGGGGCGTATTTCTTGAAATCTTCCTCATACTGTTTGATCCACTCTTCGGTCAGCGGAACGGAATCAGCCACCTGTGAGTCGATTTCATCCTGGAACTGCTCGACCAGCTCTCCATCCGCCAGCGATGAGACTTTGAGATTCCATTCGCGTTGCGTGGTCAATGCGGCTCCAGTGAGATTGGAACTGCCAACGTACAGGTCGTAATAGGGTGTACCGTCTTTCATGCGGCGAGAAAAGATATATCCCTTGGGATGGAATGGTTGTCCTTGAGCCATTGCGGAAACTGAGGTATTACGGGAACCTTCCCACACGCGAACGTCAACACCAGTGGTGTTCTGAAGATGCAGCAGCTCCCAGAATGCCCTGGGATCGTTGAAATGATTTTTCGTTGAGGTAATCAGTGTGCCCGCTCGGGTCGCTGTTTCATGGTGACTTCTGAAGTCTTCAAATAAGCTGAGCACGGCCTCAGCCGAGACGAATGCGACAGAAATGTCGAAGGAATCGCTAGTAGCCAAGGAATTGCCGATTTCCTCGCGCATGGTCAATCCACCGGGGCGATTTGCGATGAGGGTCGGCTTATATTCGCCGGGAGCATCTGAGCGCGGCTCGATCAGACCTGAGATGACATCTTCGAGGATCGAGGGGGTTGGATCAGAATCGTGATGTTGCGTGTTGGCTGGAGAGTCTGAGGTGCTGACCAGATTTATAGACATGTTGCCCTGTTCCCTTGCGATTCGGATCGTTTGATGACTGCCTGACTGCGCTGTGGCGCGTTCATCGGAGCGTCAGTTGTTTGTTCGCGATAATCGCGACTGCTTCGCGATCTACCGGAGCCCAGTTCAATGTCGGCATATCAGCAGGATTCAGCCATCGGATATCGGTGTGCTCGGTGAGATGCGGCGTACCGGCGATGAGGTGACAGATGAATGTGGTGAGCCGCACGGTTCCAAAGTCGTAGGCGTATTCGCTGGTACATACCTCTTCCGCGACCTCAACTTCGCATAACAGCTCTTCTTCGATTTCGCGGTGCAAGGCTTGCCGCGCTGTTTCATGAGGCTCAATTTTGCCGCCGGGGAACTCCCAGTATCCGGCCAACGACTTTCCCGGGCCACGCTGGGCGCATAGTATGGTGCCGTTGGTGACGATTGCAGCTCCCACGACGTTAATGATTTTGCGTTCCCGCTCCATGAACAACCAGGATACAACGCTTCAAGATCCACAAGCGATCCACGATCCTCGGCGGTTTTGCAATATCGATCCTGATGCTTTTGATTATGCGATCGGACGGGTCGAAAATGTCGGTGTGGACGCTACCGACTATTGTGGTGAGCAGGAGAAGCAGTCTGTTTCCGAGGTGAGATTCGGGAACGGTCCGACTCTCGGCAGTGATTTATCCACGCAGACAAGCCAAAGGAGCCTCGCCATGATCCTCGTCACCACCACCCCGTCTGTCGACGGATACACCATCACTAACTACCAGGGCATCGTCTTCGGCGAAGTGGTGTCCGGTGTGAACATGTTCAAGGATCTTGGCGCGGGCCTGCGCAACATGTTCGGCGGCCGCAGCCAGGGCTATGAGGAAGAGCTGATGCGTGCCCGTAACGAGGCCATCGCCGAAATGCAACAACGCGCGGAGGCGATGGGTGCGCACGCCGTGGTCGGTGTGGACATCGACTACGAGGTGCTCGGCGCCGACAACGGCATGCTGATGGTCACCGCGTCCGGCACGGCTGTGCAGCTCGCGCGCAAGGCCTGAAAATACCTATATTGAGGGCGGTCGGGTGGCCTGCTTGGCTGCCCACGCAGTTCGTGCAGCTTACAGCGCGCAAACGATCAGATAAATCGCCACGACGTGGCAGGTGTATCCGATGACCGTGCCTAGGTGAAACACCTCGTGGAACTCGAACCAGCCGGGGACGGGGTTCGGCTTGCGCAGCGCGAAGCACACGGCGCCGGCGATGTATGCGGCCCCTCCGCATGCGATGAGTATGGTTGGCGCGGGGCCGACCGCGGGGGCCGTCCAAAGCTGCGGGATAAGCGTCACCGGCGCCAGTCCGAGCACGATGTACACGGTGGTGAACACCCAATTCGGGGTTCGTAGCCAGACGATATGCAGTATCGTGCCGATGGCCGCGGTCGCCCAGATCACCGTGAGGTATGGGCGGCGCGTGCCCGGGTCGAGCGCGAAAAGCACGGGTGTGTTGGTGCCTGCGATGATGAGGAAGATGTTCGAATAGTCGATGCCGCACAGCACGCGGGTCACCGCCGTGCTTCGCCACGGCACGACGTGCAGCAGCGCGCTGTTGCCGAACAGCAGCATGGCCGAGGCGCCGTACACTGCGCAGGCCACCTTGACGGGACCGGCCGGCGCGATACAAATGAGCACGATGGACGCCGCGATGCACAGCGGCAGGGTGGCGAGGTGCAGCCATCCGCGAAGACGCGGCTTGCGATTGCCGAATGCATCCACGGGAACAATCTGACGCTTGACCGCTTTCAGCGCGGCTTTGGCCTGACGGTAACGTGATTGCGCGGCCTTGTAGCGGGCCGATGCGCGATCCAGTGCGGCGGGGCCGGTGCTTGCACCGGACTTTTGGCTCGCGGTCACGGAAGGCGTAACTGTTGAGGCGGAAGCCATTTTTCGCCCAGATGGCGTACTGATGGAAACGCTCATACTAATCACCTCGCCATGGCCGGCGACGCTCTGCCGACCACTAACTTACGCTACCGTAACCTAGTATAGGTCGACACAATAATCAAGGTTGATTCGTCCGACAGATGGATGGACAAAAATCCTATGAACCCAGCAAAGCGGTCCTCGGTCCCGGACAAAGCAAAAGGGCTGGAACCTTTCGGTTCCAGCCCTTTACTTGCTGGTGCGAGTGGGGGGAGTTGAACCCCCACGAGCATACACTCACTGCCACCTGAAGACAGCGCGTCTACCATTCCGCCACACTCGCAGACAATCGACCAACTTACACCCAGCCGTCCAATCGCACAACGTCCGGCGTGTCGCGTTGGTGGCAGACATGTATTGTTCGTGAATCTCCTACGGGTGCTGTGATTTTTTGAGTGTAGCGCTGCTCCCCTCAGTCACTTCGTGGCAGCCCCCTCCCTCAGAGAGGGAAGCCACGAAGGAGATCGCGCAAGCTACGGCTAGGCTCACAGGCCTGGTTTGCGCTCGCCGTTGCCGTAGAAGTGTGCCAGAGCCTCGTCGCGGAACTCGTCGAAGTAGCCGCCGTCGATCGAGGCGCGGATGTCGTCCAGCAGTTTCACGAAGAAATGCTCGTTATGAATCGTGGCCAGTGTGAACCCGTTGAACTCGCGGGCGCGCAGCAGGTGGTCGACGTACGCGCGCGAATAATGCTGACACGTGTAGCAGTCGCACCCTTCCTCCAGCGGCCCGAAATCGAACTTGTGCTGGGCGCGCTTGATGTTGTACCGGCCGGCGCGCGTGTAGATCGCGCCGTTGCGGGCGCAGCGCGCGGGGGCCACGCAGTCGAAGGTGTCGCCGCCGTTCTCCACGCACGCGAAGATATCGTCCACGGAGGCGATGCCCAGCACATGGCGCGGCCGGCTCTCCGGCATCGCGTCGCAGATCCAGGCGCAAGTGTCGCCGATGATGCGTTTCTCGATCGCGCCGCCAATGCCCACGCCGTCGAAGTCCAGCGACGCGATCTGCGAAGCCGCGCGCCGGCGCAGATCCTCATAATTCGCGCCCTGCACCACGCCGTACAACGCCTGGTAGGGCTTGCCCAGACGCGCTGCCGTCAGCCGCTGATGTTCCTCCACACACCGGCGGGCCCAGCGGAACGTGCGCTCCACCGAATCCTCCTGATAGGACCGCGTATTCATCAGCGTGGTCAGCTCGTCGAACGCGAACATGATATCCGCGCCAATTTTGTGCTGGATGCCCATCGAAATCTCGGCAGAGAACCGGTGCGCGTCACCGTTCAAAGGAGATTTGAACGTCACGCCGTCCTCGTCCACCCATGCCATGCGTTCCTTGCCTTTGGCGATGATGTCGTCCGACTTCATGCCGGTTACATCCATCGCCAGCGTCTTCTTGAATCCGACGCCCAGCGACATCACCTGGAATCCGCCCGAATCGGTGAACGTCGGGCCGTCCCAATTCATAAAGCGCGCCAGCCCGCCGGCTGCGTCGAGCACATCCTCACCAGGGCGTTCAAACAGGTGGAAGGCGTTGGCCAGCAAGCACTGCGCGCCCAACTCCTTCATCTGCTCGGGCAGCACGGCCTTCATCGCGGCCTGCGTGCCCACCGGTACAAATGCGGGCGTGCGGATGTCGCCGTGCGGCGTATGGATAATGCCGGTGCGCCCGTAGCGGGCGCCGTCACGCCCCAACCCGTTCGCTGCCGAAGGCAGCCGTGTAATCGTCTCGAAGTGGAAAGCGCTGCGGTCGCCGGGCTGGCCGTCCTGCGCGCCCAACGGATGATTCAAAAGATCGTTTGTCATAGTTTCACTTTAGGCAAAAGGGCCAGAAATTGTGAAGAACTCGGTTTCGAGGGGCTGATTTTGTGTTTTCCAAACATCTATCTCCGCTTCAAGGGGCTGATGCCCAAGTAGACGGCTCACAAGAATGGCGGAATGGCGTTAGCACAAGGCCTCCGACACTCTGGTTGAGTCAGATGAACAGCCCCTCGAAACGGAAGTAGACATCCGGAAAGCACCGGATCAGCCCCTCGAAACCGATATACCCATGGTGCTCTTCGATGATTACACATAGACTTTCAACTAACGTTCAGAAAACCTCCAGATTAACTGCCTTTACTACTGAATTAGCGCACGAGAGTGGCGGCGAACAAGCGCCCAGAGCCACCGAACAAACGTGATAGGAATTTTAGAAAAGGAGCAGCAATGGCTGACGAATTCAACCCGCAGGGCGTCGACCAGACCCCGCAGAATAATGACAATCCCGCCCCAAACGGCAACGAGACTGAGACTCAGGCATCAGCTCAGACCGCAGCTGAGGGCGATGCCGCAACCACTTCATCTCACGAGGACAGCAACCCGACCCAGCAGATGCCTTCCGCGCAAGACGATGCCCCGACCGCTGCCACCGAGCCCATTCCGAACTACGCCGCAGCCAAGGGCGAGAGCACCGTGGTCTCCAGCGCTTCAGCCTCCACTCCGGCTGCAGACACGCAGTCCGCAACTCCGCTCTACCGCCCGGCTCCAGAGTTCGGCGCGTATGGCCCGACTCCGACGCAGCCCGAGCAATCCGCGTCAAACACCGCTCAGCAAGGCGCCCAGCCCACGCAGCAGTTCCCGTATGGTCAGGCCTTTTCGCAGCAGCCACAAGGCCAGCGCAACCCTTACTTCACCAACAACCAGCAGCAGGGCAACAGCAACCCGTTCAACCCGCAGCCGCAGCAGCCGCAGAACAATGGCAACCCGTTCGCTACTCCAAACGGCCAGCGTCAGGGTGGGCTGTTTGGCTTCGGCTCTGGCGCCGGCACGCCGAACGGCCAGAATCCGCAGGGCCCGCAAGGCCCGGCCCAACCCAATAGGCCTGGTCTGTCCAAGACGGCAAACGCCATCGTCGTTGCTGTGGTCGCCGCGCTGGTCGCTGCGGCTTTGTGCCTCGGCCTTGGCTACGCGGCCATCACTAACGGCTGGGTGACTGTCCCGACCTCCAGCTCGCTTTCGAACGTCACCTCCAATAAGTCTGGTTCCGGCTCCGCCGCTGCCAAGACTGGCGAAGCCCCCGATTGGCAGACGGTTGCTAGCGATGTCTCCGGCTCTGTGGTCTCCATTCAGACCACAATGGCCAACGGCACTGCCAAGGGATCCGGTGCAATCATTGATACTGAGGGCCACATCATCACCAATAACCACGTGATTTCCGGGGCTCAGCAGATTCAGGTGACGCTTGCTAACGGCAACATCTATTCCGCTCAGCTCGTCGGCACCGACACCACCACCGACCTTGCCGTGATCAAGCTCGACAACCCGCCGAGCGGTCTCAAGGCCGTCGAATTCGCCGATTCCGACAAGCTCGCCGTCGGCGAGAACGTGATGGCTATCGGTAACCCGCTCGGCTACGACGACACCGCCACCACCGGCATCGTCTCCGCCCTGAACCGCCCGGTGACCGTGACCGACGACAACAATAACGAGATCGTCACCAACGCCGTCCAGATCGACGCGGCCATCAACCCCGGTAACTCGGGTGGCCCGACCTTCAACGCGGCCGGCCAGGTAATCGGCATCAACTCCTCGATTGCCTCTACTGCAACTTCCTCCGACTCCGCCGGCTCGATCGGCATCGGCTTCGCGATTCCGTCTAACCTCGTCAAGCGCGTTGCCGATGAGATCATCAAGGATGGCTCGGTTAAGCACGTCGCCCTTGGAGTGGTCATCAAGTCCGACACGGTTGAAGCCGACGGTGTGACCCGCGGCGGCGCGACCATCACCAAGTCGAGCGCCACTGGTTCCGCGGTCGTCTCCGGCGGCCCGGCCGACAAGGCTGGCCTGAAGGAAGGCGACACCATCGTGGCCTTCAACGGTAACGCGGTCAACAACAACTACTCGTTGCTGGGCTTCGTGCGCGCCGCAGCTCTCGGCGATAAAGCGACGCTGACCATCGTGCGCGATGGTAAGACCATGGACGTCGACGTCACGCTCGACCAAGAGGAATCCGCGGTGAACGGCTCGTCCAGCTCGAACTCGAACGGCAACAACCAAAATAACCAGAACAACCAAAATAACCAGAACGGCAACGGCCGGAATGGTTACGGCAATGGCAACGGCAACAACGATGGCGGCACCGGTGATGGCGGCGGCTTCTCCGACCCGTTCGGCCTGTGGTAAAGCTGGTTCAGCGCGTCACACGGCGTTGAGCGGTAACCGTTGAACGCCGTGTCAGATAGGCAAAGGTCCGCAGCAGTGAGCAACTCCTGCTGCGGACCTTTCGTATGTGCAGGAATCGTTTGGCTGGGGCGGCCGGAGCGGCGGCAGATATCTTGTTCCGTGGGCTTTTGTATGCACGGGAATCGTTCTGGCAGGACATCAGCTGCAGGCGCATAAGGTCTGTGAGCCCCTCATATGCACGGGAATTCTTGGCGGAATCGTAGGAGGGGGGGCGATTGATGCCTTCCGACTGATCCGCCAACGTAGTTTCGCAGCCTGGCATGTCGCGTTCAGGCCGCTGATAGAGTAGGCCAAGCGCTGATTCGGGCAATGTCTCGAACGATGCGCACAATAATTCAACACATAACTAAAAACGATTTCTTTACGCCGTGTATCGGATGGTCGCGCGGAGCCGAAAGGCCCTAAGCAAAGCCGCCGGTGGGTTAACAAGGCGTGACCGCAGCGCCGATTGCGCGGGCCACGCTTGCCGCAATCGACTCCGTATACGAGCGTAAGGAGCAATGATGAGCGGACTCATCAGATTCTTCACCAAAATCCTCGACATCTGCCGACTTGTGCCGATGCTTCCCGTTGTTGTTATCGCCGCGATCCCGCTAGCCCTGCTGGGCGATTGGTGCCCATGGGGCAACGCAATTGCGATGCCGGTGCTGGGTAATCCTGGTGTAGGCCAATGGCTGATAATCGCGCTGGTGGCAATCATTGTGATTGACACAGTGCGTGGCATGATTGACGATTTGCGCCACGGACAAGTCGGCGTCGATTTGCTGGCCGTAGTGGCGATTCTTTCCACCGTTGCCGTCCGCGAGTACTGGGCAAGCTGGGCGGTCATGCTGATGATTACGTCCGGTGAGGCCATTGAGGAATACGCGCAGGCCAAGGCCGAGCACAGCTTAACCGCTCTGATGCAGGCCGCGCCTCAAACCGCGCACGTCGTCAACCTGCCTGGCGTGGGGCGTGGGGCTGCCGCCGATAAGGACGATTCGTCCGATGGCTTCCGGCGTGTAGGCTCGGTTCCGGCGACGTCCTCCCCTCAGTCGACTTCGCCGACAGCTCCCCTCGGAGAGGGGAACCAAGTACCGCCGTCGAGGGGAGCTGGCTCGCGGAGCGAGACTGAGGGGAGCTGGTCGGCTGAGGCCGCCACGCACCGCTTCGACACTGTGCCGGTCGAGCAGGTGAAGCTGGGCGATGTGCTTATGGTGTTGCCGGGCGAAACCGTGCCGGTTGATGGCGAACTGCTTTCCGGCTCGGCCACGCTCGACCTGAGCAACATCAACGGCGAGCCGGTGCCGCGCGAGGTGTTCGCAGGCGCCCGAGTGATGTCCGGTGCGGTGAATGGCTCCACTGCACTGACTATGCGCGCCACCCAGGTGGCCGCCGATTCCCAGTACCAGCGCATCCTCGAACTCGTCGCTTCCGCACAGAAGTCCCGTCCGGCCGTGGTGAAAACCGCTGATCGCCTGGCTGTGCCGTTCACCGTGTTGTCTTTGGCGATCGCCGGCATTGCGTGGGCTGTCTCCGGCGTGCCGACGCGATTCGCCCAGGTGTTGGTACTGGCTACGCCCTGTCCACTGCTTATCGCCGCGCCCGTGGCATACATCGCCGGTACTGGCCGTCTCGCCGCCGCCGGTGTGCTCATCAAGGCGCAGGATGTGCTCGAAAACCTTGGCCGCGTCACGCAGGTGTTCTTCGATAAAACCGGCACGCTTACCGTCAAGCAGCCGCAAGTGGTGCGCGTTGAGATGCTGCCCGGGGCTAAAACCCGTCTTAATGAGGATCATGTGCTGATGATGGCCGGCGTTGTGGAAAGCTATTCCGTGCACATCCTGTCGAAGGGCATCGCCAAGGCCGGTGCCGACGCGATGGTCCGTCTACGTCAGCGGTTCGCGGACGGCCAGCGTCGCTGTCCCGAGCCTGAGGCGAGTTGGCCCGGCCATGGCCGTGAATATCCGGTTGTCAAGGACATTAATGAGGACTCCGGCAAGGGCGTGTCCGGCAAGGTGAACGGCCATGCCGTCCGCGTCGGGCGACTGTCGTTTGCTGCGGCCGGCGATGGCGGCTTCTTGACTGCCGAGGTAGCGGGTGTAAGCCGGGCGGATGGCCCACGGCAGGAGGCGGCCGACCTCCTCAGCCCGCTTCACGGACAGTCCCCTCTGGGCGGGGATACTGAGGCCGGATCTGGCCGCACGATTGCCGGGAACACTAAGGAAAAGGAAACGCTGCGTACGCGATTCGGTATGCTACAGCCGGACGAAATGGCCTCCTACGTGTCCGTTGATGGGCAACTGATCGCCCGCATCGTGCTGCGAGATGCACCTCGCGCCAACACCAAAACCGCTCTCGCCAATCTGCACGAACTGGGTGTTACCAAGATCGCCATGCTTACCGGCGATAAGCACGCCTCGGCCGAAATCATCGCGGACGAAGTCGGCATCGACGAGGTCCACGCCGAGCTGTTCCCCGAAGACAAGGTTGCCGCCGTCAAGGCTGCCACGGAGACAGGCGCCGCGCCGGCCGGGCGCGCGAATCACGCCGCTAGCCCTGTGTCCGATGCCGCAGATGGCATCCGGTCCGATGGTTCTCAACCGTCGCGTTCTCGATGCAGCCGCGCCGCCGCAATCCGCAAGCCGGTCACGATGATGGTCGGCGACGGCGTGAACGATGCCCCGGTACTTGCCGTCGCCGATATCGGCGTGGCCATGACCGACGGCACTTCCACTGCTGCTTCCGAAAGCGCCCAAGTAGTCATTATGAATGACGATATTGCCGCTGTGCCGCGCGCTATCGCCATTGCACGCCGTACCAAGCGCGTGATGCTGCAGGCCGTGATCGCTGGTCTCGTACTCGCCACCATCGGCATGATTGCCGCCGCCTTCAACCTCATTCCAGTGGTCGTCGGCGCTTTCCTCCAAGAGGCCATCGACGTGGTCAGCATCCTCTGGGCCCTCACTGCCCTCATCGACCGCGACTAGGCGGGGTATCTCCTCGACTGAGTCGCGGTTTTGCCCCGCTGACGGTCTGTAAGCGGGGCGATTCTGTGGGCTAATAGTGGTTTTGCTTCGCTGGTGGGGGTCAGTGGGGTGCTTTGGCTGGTTAGTCGCGGTTTTGCTCCGCTGATGGGCTGTAAGCGGAGCAATTTCTCGGGTTACTCGTGATTTTGCTCCGCTGGCGGTCTGTGAGTGGGGCAATTTCTTGATCGACTCGTGGTTTTGCCCCGCTGGCGTGAGGCTGGCAGAGGGTATTAGGCACAGGATTCCCACCACTCGCCCCTGTTGCAACGGAAGGCTTTGCGATAACCTGTAACGCGTGACTGAATCTGAGAACACTGAACTTCGTATTGCTGTAATTGGCGCTGGTCCGGCCGGCGTCTACTCATCCGATATCTTCCTGCGCCAGCTCAAGAAACTCGGCGAGGAACTCGGCCTCGGCACCAAGGCCCGCATCGACCTGTTCGAAAAGCTGCCGGTACCGTTCGGTCTGGTGCGTTACGGCGTGGCCCCCGACCATCCGTCCATCAAGTTCATCGCCTCCGCACTCGAGAAGACGCTTGATAACCCGGACATCCACCTCTACTGCGACGTGGAATTCGGCAAAGACGTGACCCTTGATGATTTGCTTGCCCGCTACGATGCCGTGCTGTTCGCCACCGGCGCAGTCAAGGACAAGCCGCTGAACCTGCCCGGAGCCGACCTCGATGGCGTATACGGCGCGGCCAAGTTCGTCGAATGGTATGACGGCTACCCCACCGGCGCCCGCGAATGGCCGCTTACGGCCGAGAACGTCGCTGTGATCGGTGGCGGCAACGTGGCCATGGATGTGGCTCGCGAGCTCATGCGCAACGCCGACGACCTCAAGGCCAAGACCGATATCCCGGACAATGTCTACGAGGGCATCGACAACAACAAGGCGAAAACCCTCCACCTGTTCATCCGTCGCGGTGTGGCCCAGGCCAAGTTCAGCGTGCAGGAGCTGCGCGAGATGGAGAAGTTGCCCGGCGTGCAGCTCATCATCAATGAGGACGACTTCGATTTGGACGACGAGACCATCGAGGTGGCCGGCAAGGACAAGCTCACCCGCCAGATGGTCGAGGAGCTGTTCGCCATCCGCGAGATGGCCGAGGATATGGAAGATGACGGCGACGTCGACTTCGAAGGCAATCCGGCCGACCGCAAGTACTACGTGCACTTCAACTCCGCACCCACGGAAATCCTCGGCGAGGATGGCAAGGTCAAGGCCATCCGCGTGGAGCGCACCGAAACCGGTGCCGACGGCAAGATGAGCCGCACCGGCGAGTTCACCGACTACCCGGTTGAGGCCGTCTACCACGCCATCGGCTACAAGCCGGCCGAGGCTCCCGGCATTACTTACGACGAGCACGGCGCTCACCTGGCCAACGCCAATGGCGATGGCCGCATCACCACCGAAGCGGACGGCGGCGAAGTGCGCGACCGTCTGTACGCCACTGGCTGGGCCAAGCGCGG
>CXVF01000108.1_pt1 | contig 19499 bp, 9 predicted proteins | sample 941161 | NCBI WGS metagenome assembly CXVF01 (sample SAMEA3493519, study PRJEB9703) | human gut metagenome | biome: ENVO:mammalia-associated habitat; material: ENVO:feces | place: Bangladesh | collected 2010-01-06
TGGCCGTCGGGGGTCAGCGGGCCGGACGTCAGCATGACGGAGCCTCCAGGCAGCTCCACCGGCTCGGTGCCGAAGTTGGTGATCGAGGTGAACGTGCTGCCACCAACCGCCGCGCGGGTGTAGGCCACCACGTCCGGCCCCATATCCACCTGCTCAGCGGTGGTGTCACGCGTGGCGGTCAGCGACTCCTGACGAATCGCCAACGCCGCATGATACAGCGCGAGCATTGAATCCGGGTCGGCCTGCTCCACATCCACCGCGTAATCCTTGAACCACAACGGCTGCGGCAGGTGCGGATCGGCGGAAGGCGTCACGCCATCGGCGCGAACCGCGGGGGAGAAGCCGAAGGAAGCACCCGTGCCGAACTGGCCTGCGGCGCACAACGGCACGTGGTTCTCGCCGGTGCCGTCATCGGCCGGGATCGGGCGGCTGAAATCAGCCAAGGTCGGTTCGTTTGCAGCGGTCCACGGAATCGGCACGCGGCAGCCGTCTCGGCCCTTGTCCATCGTGGCCTGAGCGGTGTGGAAAGCGGTCGGGTCTTCCAGTCGATCCCACGGAATATCGGCCACTTCAAACAGGCCCAGCTCCTCGCCCTGATAGATATAGGCGGCGCCGGGCAGGCCGAGCTCCATCAAAGCGGCAGCGCGGGCGCGGCGGGTGCCAAGCTCGCGATCCTCGGGATACGTGGTGCCGTTGCGCAGCAGCCAGTCGTGCGGCAGCTGGTGGTAGGGCGCGCCCTTGACCTGCGGCAGGCCGTAGCGGGAGGGGCTGCGCGGCACATCGTGATTGTTCATCACCCACGTGGTGGTGGAGCCGCCGGTTTCGGCGGCGGCCTTGAGACCCGCGTCGATGGCTTCGCGGAACTCGTCGGCATACCAGCTGGCTTGGGCGAAATCGAAGTTGAACGACTGCCCCAACTCGTCCATCGAGGCATACAGATGCTGGTGCTCGGGCACCACCCACGCCTCGGCCACGGCAAAGCGCGGCGGGTCGTACTCGTTGAATACCTTGCGCCATTCGCGGTAGATGTCGTGCACTTCGCGGCGGTCGAACAGCGGATGGCTGAAGTCGTGGTTCAGCACGCCGACCACGCTGTATTCGCGGCCGAGCTCCTCCAGCGGCTTGGATTCAAGGTCTTTGGCCAGACCGTGCGCCACGTCGATGCGGAAGCCGTCGGTGCCGTGGTCGGACCAGAAGCGCAGGGTTTTCTTGAATTCCTCGTGGATGTCCGGGTTCTTCCAGTTGACGTCCGGTTGCGCCTTGTCGAACAGGTGCAGATACCACTGGCCGTCGGCCACGCGGGCCCAGGCCGGGCCGCCGAAGAAGGACTGCCAGTCGTTCGGGGGTAGTTCGCCGTTCTCGCCGCGGCCGTCGCGGAAGATGTAGCGGTCGCGCGCCGGGGAGCCGGGCTCGGCGGCGAGGGCTTCCTTGAAGAACACGTGCTTGTCGGCGGTGTGATTGGGCACGATGTCCACGATTACCTTGATGCCGGCCTCGTGCGCGGCTTTGGCCATGGTGTCGAAGTCGTCCATGGTACCCAGTCGCGGGTCGACATTGCGGTAGTCGATCACGTCGTAGCCGCCGTCCGCCAGATCGGAGGGGTAGAACGGGGAGAGCCAGATGGCGTCCACGCCGAGGTTCTTCAGGTAGTCCATTTTCTCGGTAACGCCGGCGATGTCGCCGATGCCGTCGCCGTTAACGTCCTTGAAGCTGCGCGGGTAAATCTGGTAAACGACGGCCTGCTTCCACCAGTCGTCATTGAGGTTGTTGGCGGTCATGCCGATTCCTTTCTGTGCGTGCGTGATTGTGTGGCTCACGTGGTGTGTTGCGCCCGATTGCTGTGGGTTAGTGGTTATTGGGTTCAGCAGGACTCGAACTGCAACGGTGAACCCATGCTTGCCTATCACATTGATGACAACGGTATCATGCAAATGATTTATGTGAAAGTACAAGCATCGGCGTTTCGTGGTGGTAACGTGGTCACGCTCACCTTAGTCCACACAGAAAAGACATTGAGGGCAGAGGTGGGACGCGGTGCACCGTGCCCAATCACCCCTGCGCAGGCACGGGCGCGGCAGGAGGCGCAGTGGTCTCACGCAGCACGAGCGGCGCGTCGGGCTGAATGAACGCCGGTTCAATCGGCCCGCCCGCAATGGCCTCCAACGCCATGCGCCCAGCGTCGGCACCCATGGCAAACGGATCCTGATGCATGGTGGTTAGCCCCACGGCCTGAGACATTTCAACGTCGTCAAATCCCACAATCGAAATATCCTGCGGCACGCGTTTGCCGTACTGGCGCAGGCGATACAGCACCGGCAGCGCCAGCTCATCGTCCTCAAAACAGAATGCAGTGGTGCCGGCCGGGGCGGTCAGTACCGCGTTCAGAGCCGCGCTGGTCTCCGTTGCGCCGCGGGGCACCTGAAGGTTGGTCACGGTGAGCTCCGGGTGCGCGGCCTGCGCGTCCAGCACGCCCTGCAGTCGCGATTCGGCGCTATAGCGCATATTGGTTTCGGCGGGAGTGCCGCCAACGAATGCGATGCCCCGATGCCCCAGCGCGATGAGGTGTTCGACGGCCGCGCGGGTGGCGGTACGATCATCAATGCTTACGCCGGAGTCGAACCCGTCCGTGGAGGGGATGTTAATGCCGATGATCGGCACGTGCATATGCTTGAGGCGCTCCACCTCGGCCGGCTCGATGTTGAACGAGCTGACGATTACCGCATCTGCATTGCGGCGCACGGGCAGGTCCGCAAAGAAATCGTGACGCTCTTCGGCGTTGCGCATGGGGTAGGCCACGGTGTCATAGCCAGCAGGGCGCAGCACCGAGTTGAGCCCTGCAAAGATGTTCGCATTGAACCAGGTGGTGATGGTCTCGCTGGCCAGCAGTGCGATGCGGAATGACTGGCCGGATTTCAGCGCGGCCGCCGAGCGGGAAATGGAGTAGTCGAGCTTCTCGGCGGCGGCCATTACCTTGTCGCGGGTTTCGGGGAGCACCAGGTCCGGCTTGGCGAACGTGCGGGACACTGTGGATACGGAAACGCCGGCCTCCTTGGCCACCGCCTGAATGCTTGCTTTGGTCATATCAAATACCCCCGTTATTGTTGCGCCGTTGTGATGATGACGCGATGTTGCGGCATCGTGTTTGCGCCGTCGATGCACATGATTCATATCGTCATTGCTGTGACAACGGTATCATGCATTGATCTGTCGTTGAATAACGCCGGTGAAGATCCTCTCGTGATGAGGACGATTTACAGTGCGGTAAGAGTCTATAAGTGGAAACGTTTGCATATTGCTCCGGTCAAATGTGCCGCGATTGTCTGTCTGATGCGATTTAGCTCCGAAAAGTGATCTTTGACATTCACTATTGCATGGGTTTGCAATAATGAATACCTTCTTAGCAAAGAGTAAACGCTTCGACACTCCGTGCTGATTTGGCTTGATGCCAAGGGGCAATGCTGCAGTATTGTGCGAAAAAATGAGATATGGCCGGCAGGCTTTACTGATGTCGACTTGCAAGAATGACAACCTTTGCAGTATGATGGCGCCCAAACGAGAGAAGCGATGCGTGTCAGAATCAGTAAGTGGTTAGTGGCTATTTTTATCGATTCTGCGCAGGCCAAAAGCTAGCGTGTGCAAAGCTGATCCGCCAATGAAACAGGCATGCTCCGCCGAAGCTGCACGCCTATTCCACGACCTACAACTGCACAACAAATGAGTCGCGGCGATACGTCATACCGATGCACCCACCGACGGCTCTCCGGAGATGAGGAAAGCATGATGATAGCGAGAAGTTTCGGGGGGGGGCAGCGAAATTCAAGGCTGCCGCCGCTGCCCTGCTTGCCGCTGCCGTGCTGGTGACGTCAACTGGCTCACTCGCGTTTTCCAATAACAAACTTGCCTATGCTGCCGATCTGAGCGACGGCGCATTATGCACTCCGACCAGCCAGTCGATGGGCACTGAAGCAGATCCCGCAACTGAGAGGGATTCCGGCGTTGCCACTTGGGTTGGCGGCGATATGTATGTCGGTAAGAAGTCCGACAACCTGACCAATGCTGACGGTCCTGATGCTTCATATTCCGCAGAAGCCGAAGGCTTGACTGTGGTCAACGGCAAGCTCATGCTGCATCCTCAGAAGAATTCGTGGAACGGCAAGTTTCGTTTCGGCGTTGCCGGCTTCGGTACGCAGTATCGTCCCGCCGAAGGCAGCACCGCATTGGTAGTTGGCGGCAATACCGGAACCGTAATGGATAGTGCCACTTCCACCGCTGATGTGAAAGCGTGGAATAAGCCTGGTTTTATTGATGGACATTCGCACGTCGGCTCACTCTCCGGTAGCCAGTCGGATGTATGGGGCGGGGACGGCACGTCGTCGATTGGCAGCTATAACGGTGCTTCCGTCAACTGGCAGAAGGACAAGTCCGGGAATACTCAGAACCAAGACGCCGGCAATCTGACCAAAGTTTCAGTCAAGGCTACCGATGGCGCCGCCGCCACTGACAAAGATTTTTCGAAGGATACGTTCTATCAAGGGTATGTGGTCGACGATATCGTTAGCCCGCTGGCCAAACAAAATAATACCGGTACAGTGAGGTCAAGCATCTCCACGTTGCCTGGGCTTACTCGCCATAAGTACAACTATTACCAGGAAGGCACCAACGCCGCTAGCGGCATATCTTACACCTTCAAATACGACGACACCACCAAGTACGGTACCGGCCGCGGCATTGCTCCCACAACGCCGTACACCAATCGCGAAAAGCTCATCACGTTCACCGGCACGAACAATGCCAGCATGGAGGTATTCAATCTCGATGCCAGCATGCTCCGCGACACCGATGGGAATGGCACCCTCTACCGTGGCGTAGGCTTCGCCTTTACGAACATCGCCGACACTGCATCTGTCGTAATCAATGTGACCGGCAACGCCGGTAATATCTCGTTCCACAACGGTTGGCAGTTCTGGTGGAACGGTGCGGAAATCTCCGATGGCTACTCCAACTACAACAACACCGACGATTTGAAGAAGAAGTCGGCTGCATACGACAAAGCCTCCCAGAAGATTCTATGGAACTTCAGCAATACCGATAACCTCACCGTCTACGGTGGCGTGGCCAATGAGGACGGTACGAACACCAATGCCGATAAAATTACCCAGGATGATGCCGCCGCCGCGATGATGGGCAGCATTATCGTCAGGGGCAACTTCGAATCGCATGTTTCCACCAACGGCCGTGTGTACACGGGTGGCGACTTCTCCATGTACAACCCGTACAAGGCATGGACGTTCAATCAAGCCGGTGCGAACGATGGTGATTCCGCCTCTGTGCTCGACATGGATCAGGAGCGTCACAACTTCCCGTGGAACGGTTCGTACACCGAGTCCTGTTCCGCTATCGCGTGGCAGAAGGCCGATGAAAGCGGCACCCTGCTCGGTGGCACGACGTGGGCTGTGTACGGTAAGTACGATGATGCCGCAAGCGGAAAAAACGCACTGCTTACCGTGCAGGATAACGCGTTCTACGACAAGGACTCTGCCGATGGCCGGTTCACTGTGGAAGGTCTGAAGCCCAACGCAACCTACTACATCAAGGAAGTCTCCGCCGGCAACGATTACCAGCTGAATACGAACGTCTATTACGTAGCGACTGGGGACTCATCGGCAACGCCGGTCAATGTCACGCAATCGGTGACAAAGACGGACGGTGCTTATACGTACGGCAGCGCCGACATGACCGATGGCAAGATCGTCAACAAAAAGAACGGCCATGAGGTTTCTTGGTCGAAGGTCGATGCCGACACTAACAAGGAGCTTGCCGGCTCTCAGTGGCAGATTCAGCAGGTGAAAGATGGCGCGGCCACTAAGAGCTGGAACGTCACAGACAACACCAGCAAAGCAACCGGCGTAACGGTCAATCCGACCTCAGCCACGTTGGATTCTACCAATGGGTGGAAGACCGATTTGACCGCAGCCGTCGATCCGAAGGATGCCTTGCAAGAGGTTGCATGGACGTTCACCGATAAAGATGGCAATGCTGTCGATTCGTCCACTGTTGCGGTATTGACCCGTACGGGTAATCTGAAAACCACCGTCACCGGTATCAGCAGCATTGATACCACTGTGTATGTGAAGGCATGCTCGGTCTCCAATCCTGAGGTGTGCAGCGCCCTGGTCACCATCAAGGTGAAAGCTATGAGCGTCAAGGATTTCACCGTCAAGGATTCCTCGAACCGGACTGTTGAGAACAATTCCACCATCACCGCTGCTGCAGTGGATAGCACGCTGACGTTCACCGCTTCCTCCACTCCGGCTGTCCCGATTACTTGGGAGTCGAGCAACAAGAGCGTGGCAACGGTTACTTCCAGCGGCGAGAACGGTCAGAAAGCAACCGTGACGATGACGGGATTCGGCTCTGCGGTTATCACCGCGAAGGCCGGCGACAAGAAGGTTTCGTTCACGGTCAAGGTGCCGTCTACCACGGTGTACTTCAAGAAGTCGTTGATGAATTGGTCGAAGTACTACGTGTACTACAACGCTGGCAACAATAACTGGAAGTTCGTGGAGATGAGCCAGAGCTGCGGTGATTATGTGTATGCCATATTGCCGAAGCAGTCGCCTGGTACGGAATTTTTGTTCCACGGTGACGATGAAAACACGAGCACCAACAAGTGGTACCAGGGGTCGAATAAGAGCGATTTCAAGTTCACGGGCAACGAAGTGCAAGTCGTGAACCAGCATAACGATTCACAGGTCTCCACCGCTCCGGCCGGCTGCCCTGCATCTGCCGCAGCTGCTGCCCAGTCGAATGATGCGGCGGTGCTCAACGAGAACGCCGTGGTGACGCCCGCCGATGACCCGCAGCCCAGTGATGCTGACGGTGTTGCCGAAAACGCTATTGACGATGGTGCAAAGGCCATTTCCTGCACGGCAGCCGACGGCGAGAACGGTCAGCCCGGCGTGAAGTGCGATATGGACACCGCGGCCGGCAAATTCAAGGTCGGTGGTCTGGATGCCGGCACGTACTGGCTCCATGAGACCACGGCTCCGGACGGATACACGATCAATAAGACCCTGTACCAATTCACGATTGATGCCAATGGCAACGTCACGTGGAACGGCGGTTGGGCCAGCGGCGAGGCGACTGGCGCCATCGATGAAAAGCTGAAGCCCGGTGATAACAACGCAATCTCGGACACCCCTACCGAAGTGACCTGGAACAAGGTCGACACCAAGGGCGGCAAACTTGCCGGTTCCCAGTGGAAGATCGTTGGTCCAAGCCCTGCGACGGACGTGTACTGCGTGGCCGACAACGTGACGGTTGATGCCAATGGTGCCACCACGCCGGCAGGCATCGAGTTCACGGGCTGCACTGGCGAAAAGCTGTCCGATGCCGCGAACACCGCAGACGAGGCCGGCGTCATCACGGTCAGGGGCCTGCCGGTCGGCACGTACACGCTAACCGAGACTAAGGCTCCAGACGGCTACGTGGCAACAACCACGGTCTACACGCTTACCATCTCTGACACCAAAGCTTCCACCGTTGTGGCTCAGACCGCGACCGATAGGCCCACGACCCGTTCTGGCGGCAATCGCGAAGCTGCGGCCAATGTCCCCAACGCTTCGGCTCCGGTGAACATCCAAATCCCGGTAAAGAAGAGCGTGAAATACACGTCGTGGCCAAAGGACAGCAACGGCAACTACGTCAACTTCAACTTCAAGATTGAAGCGACCAAGTCGACTGTGGACGCGAACCCCGCCGCGCCGATGCCTGCCGAATGCAGTATCAGCGACGCGACCAAGAATGACTGCACCATCTCCTTGGCTCCGAAGTCTGACGCTGATGATCTGTCCAACGTCATAGCCAAGTTCGGCAAGATGACGTTCACCGACGCGAACCTCGCGGCGGCATCTGGTGACGCCAGCGACTACGCCAAGACCTACACCTACAAGATCACCGAGATTGTGCCAGATTCCGCTGACGCGGTGGAAAACCTGCGCTACTCGAAGGCGGAGTACCAAGTCGTAGTCACGGTCAAGCAAGCCAAGGATTCCAGCGGAAAGCTGTCCGGCTTGTCCGTCTCCGCCACGATGACACGCATCAAGGATGACTCCGGCAATGCCGAAGCTGGCGGCGGAAAGGTGATCGGCACATGGTCATCAACGTCCACCGGCAGCAGCGCCGGGACCGCCGTCGAAGCAACCTTCGTGAACACCAAGGTGCTCACCGGCCTGCCCGCCGCGGGCGCCGACTGGACCGGACGCCTAGTGCTTCTGGTTGGCGACGGATTCATACTTGCTGGCGTTCTCATCGCCGGCGGATATCAACTGGCCAAACGTCGACGGGAGGAGGACTCCGACTGATTTTTCTCCCTAGGCCACTCGATTGGCCGCCTACCAACACTCATAACTGAATAACCAATATTCAACACAATCTTCTTCTTCATTTCAGAGAAAGGAAAAGAGAAATGAACACCATATTCAAGAGGGTGATCTCCGGAGCCGCCGCTCTGGGCATCGCCGTCAGCGGTCTAGCCATAGGCGTCTCCACCGCGTATGCTGCGGATCCGACCACCGGCAGCATCACCATCAACAAGTCAGACGCTGGTCAGGTGGATCACAGCTTCGATGGCTGGCACCTGGCATCGTTGACCAACGTCACCAAGGATAGTGCTGGCAAGATCAACGGCTTCCTCATCGATACCGATGACCATATGGCCAGAACCATTGTTGCCGCGATGACTAGCGGTCAAAAGGATGCATACGAGAAAGACGCCAACTACTACAGCGACGACCCCGCCGTCGCCAACCCGATGGGGTACTTGGTCGAGAAGGTATTTAAGGATACATCTGGCAAGGCGCTGAGCGAGCTGACCAGCCCGTGGGGCGGCGATAGCTCCGCGCTGCGTGCGTTCGCCAAGTCGCTGTCCAAGGAACTTGCCAAGGCCGGTGCTCCCACTGCCGATAAGACCGGTGACAGCGCACTGAAGACCGGTGAGAACAAGGAACTCAAACAGGGCCTGTGGTTCCTCAAGGATGTCACGACCACGGATGACACCAAGGGTACCAACTCCATCCCGATCATCACGCCGACCACCTTCGATGGCGCCGACAGCTGGGGCACGGTGACGCTGAAGAACACCACCCCGACCATCGACAAGAAGCTGGTTGATTCCAAGGGCGACGGCACCTACAAGCCGAACACTCAGCCGGATTACGCAGTTGGCGATGATGTCTACTATGAGCTGACCTCCACCGTGCCGGTCTACACCGGCTACGACATCGATTCGACGATGAAGGACGCAACCAAGACCCGTATCTTCAAGATCAATGACACCGCCAGCAAGGCGCTGACCGTGTCCGCCGGTACCGTCATCGAATCTGTCAAGCTGACTCCTGCTCAGGGTGCGGCCGTCACTCTGGTCAAGGACAAGGACTACACCGTTACCGTCGCTGGCTATGGCGATGTGAACACTTCTGACACCGATGCCTACAAGGGCGGACACGTGACCACTATCGACCTTGGTAAGTACGTCAACAAGGCCGAGGGCTCTCAGTCCGCTACTGACGGCATCCTCGAAGGCGCCACCGTCACCGTGATCGTCAAGGCTAAGCTCAACAAGGATGCGCTGATTTCCAAGCCCGGCAATCTGCAGAAGAACCCGAACAAGGTCGACCTCGAATACTCCAACCACCCGGAAGAAGTGAACCACGCCCATAAGGTTCCTGGCCCGGAAGTGCCCGTGTATGCCTATAAGTTCGACATCTTGAAGACCGATAAGGCTGGCACCACTAAGCTGCCCGGCGCTAAGTTCACGATCAAGGCAGTCTCCGGTACCAGCAAGCACGACGGCAAGTACCTCGGTTCTTATGGCAAGGATGGCTGGAGCTACCTCGATAGCGAGCCGGCGGTCGCTGATACCGATGGTGTGTTCACCACTGGCACAGACGGTAAGATCAACGTCTCCGGCCTCGATGCCGGCACCTACGAGGTCCATGAGATTGCGCCGCCGGACGGCTACACCGCGATTAGTCTGCCGAAGTTCCAGTTCACCATCACGCCGACCGTCAGCAATGAGGTCGCCGGACGCAAGACCATCACCGTCGTGGCGCTGAGCCTCGCGAAGGGCGCCGACGTGCGTGCCTTGCTGTCCCAGGACGGCAAGACGCTGAACATCTGGAACGCCAAGAACATCACCGAGCTGCCGAAGACCGGTGGCGCTGGTCTGGCCATGATTGTGGCCGTCGGCGCACTGTTCATCGCGGCCTCCGGTATCTTCGCCCTCCGCGCTCGCCGCAAGGCCTGAGCGGACACGCCTAGATAGCTAAGGAACGACGGCCAGCGCACCGCACTTACCCCTCGCAAACCGCCGTTCCTGCTCCGTCTCCGGCCGCATCGTCTTGTTCCCGATCGATGCGCCCGGAGACTTTTTCCATATTTCTTTATTTTTGCTGATTCTGGAGAACCGAATGATGCAAACAATTATCATGAAGTCCCGTATCCGCAGGGTTTTCTTAGCTCTTGGGGTAGTGTCGTTTATTGAGCGGAGATGAGTCCATCCAATGCGAAGCAGCACCGGAACAAAACAAAGTGGTACGCGCACACAGTCGCGCGTGTTTACTGTGCTGTCGGTGCTGTTTTTGCTGATCGGGTTTGCCATCATCACCACGCCGTTCGTCATGCGCGCCATCAGCGAATACCAGCAGAACGCCACCGTGCAGCAGACGCAGCGCGAGGTGGATGGCTGGCCGTACCCACAGGCGGAGAACCAGCTCAAAACCGCCCGCGAGTACAACAAGAAACTCGCGGCTGGCGGCCAGTCCGCCATCGGCGAGGTCAAAGATCCTTTTGCCAGCAATGCCGGCCAGTCCACCACTTCCGGCGCGGATGATTCGATGGCCGCCAAAGATCAAGAATATCAGAGTCTGCTCGACGCCGGCCAAGGCGTGATGGGTTCCATCCGCATTCCCAAAATCGACGTCAACCTGCCCATATACCACGGCACCAGCGAAGATGCGCTCGCCGTGGGCGCGGGACACCTTTATGGCACTTCATTGCCGGTCGGCGGCAAATCCACACACTCTGTAATCACCGGCCATCGCGGTTTGCCGAACTCGTTGCTGTTCACTCGCCTTGATGAGATGAAGAAGGGTGATGCCTTCTACATCGAGGTCATGGGCAAGAAACTCGGCTACAAGGTCGACCGCATTACCGTGATCAAGCCCGACGATTCCAGCAAACTGCGCATCGCCAAAGGCGAGGATCGCGTAACCCTCATGACCTGTACGCCTTATGGTGTCAATTCTCATCGCCTACTGGTCTCCGGTGTGCGTGCCGAAATCCCGGAGGAAGTGCCTGACCCGGACGATGTGCATGGCATCAACACCACATGGCTGGCACTGGGAGCCATAGTGCTTTTGGCCGTGCTGTTCGCTTTCATCGTCATATTGATGCGACGTAAGCAAAAGCGCGATCGGGAATTTGCCGGCCTCGCCCGGCACGCCGCACGTCCGACAAAATAAGCGCCCCGCGCGTATGCGATTCCGCGTTGGGAATATGAACGGTTTCGGGTGCCGGACTATTCAAAAAGCGGCCAGATTGTCGTAACTCGATTTCGAGGGGCTGATTTGGCGTGTTCCGGAGGTCTACTTCCGTTTCGAGGGGCTGGTGCCAAAGTAGACACAGCTACAAAACGGCAAAATGACGTTGATGCAAAGCCGTTTCTACTTCCGTTTCAACGGATGAGGAGCCCCTTGAAGTGGAAGTAGACCTCCGGCAAACACGAAATCAGCCCCTCGAAGTCGATCTAGGCAGTCTCTCTACCGTCGGGAAGCGTTTCAGCGCTTCTCGCGGCGCATTACGGCGGACAGGGACTGCACGCGCGGCAGGTCGAAGACCTCGTCGGTGTGCACTACGTGCCCTTCGCCATCTGCCAGCGGCACTCGCCAGTTGGAATACTCGCTGGACGTGCCCGGCTGATTCTGCGAGCGGCATTCGCCCACGCCGTCCACCAGCGCAGCCTGCAACAACAGCGACGGCGTATCAGTGAGCATGGCGTGCATGGCTTCAACGATCTCCTGCACGTGACCTTCCACGTCATCGGCCACAGCCTGCGTGATATAACCGCCCTCCACCAGTCGGTTCATCATCGCGGTGCGCTCGGCCATGGCCGAAGCGGCAAACACCTCCACCGGCTCGCTGAGCAAATGCAGCTCCTCGCGCAGTTTCACATGCTCGAAGTTCAGATAGCCGGCGGTTGGCGGCAGATCGTGTGTGGTGACCGATGCCAGTGCCTGCTTGCGGTACTCCTGCGGCGCGCGGTAGGGATCGCCGGCGTTCGGCGAATCGTCCACGCGGTTGAACCACTCCACATCGGTGCCAAGCACGCCATGATCGGCCAGAATGCGGCGCACATAATCCGGCACGGTGCCCAAATCCTCGCCGATCACCATGCCGCCGGCGCGCGTGGCCTCGATGGCCAGTACGCCGAGCATCGCCTCGTGGTTGTACATCACGTAGGCGCCATTGCGGGCGTCCAGTCCCTGCGGAATCCACCACAGGCGGAACAGTCCCAGCACGTGATCGATACGCACCGCGCCCGCATGCTCATACATGGAATGCACCATTTCGCGGTACACCTGGTAGCCGGTGGCTTCCAGATAACGCGGGTTGAACGGTGGCTGGCCCCAATCCTGGCCCTGCTGGTTGTAGAAGTCCGGCGGGCAGCCGACCGTGACACCACCGGAGGCGAAACGCTCCGGGTTGGCCCATGCGTCAGCGCCGAGCCCGTGCACGCCAACGGCCATATCCTGCATAAGGCCAAGTGTCATGCCATGATCCAAGGCCGTGTGCTGAGCGTCGTTCACCTGCTCGGCGGCGATCCACTGCAGCCAGCGGTTGAACTCGAACAGATCATGATGGTCCTTGACCAGCGTCTGCACGGTCGGGTCGTCGATGGTCTTCTCGAAGAACCAGCGGTTCTCGCCCCAAGGTGCGCCCCACACCTCGAAGCACAGGCACCAGGTGGCGAAGGAATTGAGGTCCGGGCCGGCCGTGGCCTTGAAATACTCGAACTCCAGCTCGCGCTTGTTGTTGCGGCCCGCATCGAAGATCAGGCGCAGGGCCGGGCGCTTGGCCTCCCACGCCGCGTTGATATCCATCGGCGTGGATTCATCATTGCGTGCGGCCACCGAGGCATGCAGTGCATCCACCTGGGCGCGCACGTCATCCGGCAGGGTGGCGTATTCGGGAATGTCTTGCGGGCGAATGTACGTCACGTTGAGGAACCGGCGCGATTCCGGCAGATACGGCGAAGGCTCGAGCGGCGGAATCGGCGCACCGGCGTGAATCGGATTGATGAGCATGAAGTCGGCCTTGGACTTCTCGGCGGCATCCGCCAAAAGACGCTTCAGATCGCCGTAGTCGCCGATGCCCCAGGAATCGTGGGAGCGTACCGAATACATTTGCGTCATCCAGCCCCAGCGCTGATGCTCCTTGACCGCCTTCGGCACGGCGATGCGTGCGGGGGCGGCGATGATGGTCGCCTTGCCTTCGCGCCCGTCAACCGTGACGGTCAGCGTGTGGTAACCCATCGGCAGGTCGGGGGCGATGGTGAGATCCGGCTGGCCGGAGTTGAGATTCGGCAGTAGGGAGAAGCGGTCGAATGCGGTGCCGTCTTCCAGCGTGATGGCGGTGGTGACGTCCGCGTCCGACGGGCAATTCAGGGTCAGGCTTGTCGGCTTGCCGGTGGTGGCCACGATGGTGGGCGGTAGCAAACGTTTGCTGTTTTCGGCCTCAAGTTCGGTCATGGAACGTTTTATGGCCTCGTCGCTGGAGGCATCCACATCGAGGGCCTTGAGCACGGCGACCAATGCGTCATCGCTGATTTCGGTGTAGGTGCCGAGCTGGTCGATGAACGAGGTCGCAAGCCCGGATGCTTTGGCCAATTTGATCAGCGGTCGAGCAAGGCGTTCGGCGCTTTCCGTTCGTTGTGTGGTGTCCGGTGCATTGGTTGCCGCTTCATTGCTGCGCGCCTCGGTCATAATAGCTCCTTGCTGTGCGTCCATGTACTGCTGTTCGTTTGCATTGCTGTTTGATGGCCGCTCTACGTTGAGAATCCGGCAATCTGACAGACCAATGTTGAACCTGTTCTGCTCTTACCGTAGCTCATATTGACAACGATTGCAATAGGGCGGTGAGTTGGGCCGGTTCGGAGGCGTCGGGGGCGCCGGCCTGCTGGCCGCCCCCAGTCGGCTTTGCCGACAGCCCCCGCCAGCGGGGGCGAGGCTGAGCGGGTCTCTAGCCGAGGATGGCGAATGACTGGGCGGGGAGTGTCAAGGTGCGACCGGATACGGTGGGGGAGCCGAGGGCTAGCAGCATTGATGCATCGGGACGGAGTTCGCTCGGCAGTTCCACGGTTTCAATCCCTCGACCGGGGTTCATGGCTATGAGCAACGGCCGGCCCGTAGCGCCATTTCGGTCTGAGACATCATCGCGAGTGGCGGCGGAGGCAGGGGCCGAGCTGGAATCCGCGGTCGTGCGTGGGTGGGTGGACGCGTGACCATCCGCAGGAGTGCGTATGTAGGCAAACGCGCGGCCATCCACTGGCGCTGCCACCACGTCGAATCGGGCATCGGAAGCCAGTGCGGGCTGCTCGGTGCGCAATGCCAGCACCTCGCGAACCCAGTTGAACAGTGAATCCTCGCGTGCGGCTTCGCTGGCAACGGTCGGCGCATCGGCGGCCGAATCGACCGGCAGATATAACGACTCGGATGGTGCGCAGGAGAAGCCAAGATTCGGCTTATCGGCATCCCACTGCATCGGCGTGCGACTGCCGGTGCGCACATAGCCGCCCTCCTTGGTGGGCAGCGGCCGGTATCGCATGCCGATTTCGTCGCCGTAGTAAAGGAACGGGCAGCCGGGCATGGTCAGCAGCATGCCGTACGCCACCTTGAGCTCGCGCTCGGTGAGGCGCTGGGCCGTGCGCAAGGTGTCGTGGTTGCACGTGATGAGGTTGAAGGTGCCGCTGGCTCGTTCGCAGTCGTGCAGCTGCGGCAGATATTGTTCGAGGAACGGTGCGATAGAAGTGCCGGAATCGGCGTTGAAGTAACTGGCGTCACTCTCGTGGTTCAGCGGCGTATCCGTATTACGCAGCAGCATGTTGTACCCGTTCGGATGGCCGTCCCAGCGCCAGTCGAGGTAGAAATCCATGTCGAAGCCGGCCTGCATCGACTCATAGGGGCGCCCCCATTCGGCAACGAACGCTGCCTCGGGGAATTCGGGGCGGATTCTCGAGAAGATGTATTGCCAGGTGCGGATGGTGAAAGGCTTGCCGTCGTCGTCGTGTTTGACGAGGCTGTCGGCCATGTCCACGCGGAAGCCGTCTGCCCCGCGGGAGAGCCAGAAACGCATGACGTCGAGCATCGCCTCGCAGGTGGCCAGTGCTTCGGGGCCGAGTGCGGGCTTCTGCCACGGGTGTTTGGGGTGGGCGAAGCCGTAGTTGAGGGCGGGCTGGCATTTGAAGAAGTTGATGATGTAGGTGCCGTCGCGCTCGGTTTCGCCGCCGATAAAGGGTAGGCCGTCGCCGCCGGCGATCCAGGAGTCGGTCCAGATGTAGCGGTCGGAGACGGATTCTTGGATGGCGGATTCCTGGACCACCCCCCGGATTGTTTCACAATCCGACCCCCGCCGGCGGGGGTCGAAGAGCGAAGCGATTCGGGGGGTGGTTTGTCCGACGGGGGTAACACCCTCGACGGGGATAGTTCGATCGGCATCAACGGGGGTAACGCGCTCAGTAGGGTCAGGACGTGAGCTGGCCTGGAACCAAGGGTGCTCCTCGCTGGTGTGGCCGGGGACCAAGTCGAGCAGCACGTGCATGCCGAGCGTGTGGGCGTGCTCGAACAGGGCGGTCAGGTCATCGTTGGTGCCGTAGCGCGGTGCGACCTTCGTGTAGTCGCGCACGTCATAGCCGGCGTCCTTGAAGGGGGAGTCGAAGCAGGGATTGATCCATAGCGCGTTGCAGCCCAGGTCATGGATATAGCCAAGTCGTTCGGTCAGTCCGCGAAGATCACCGATGCCGTCGCCGTTCGAGTCGGCGAAGCTTTGGGGGTACACCTCGTAAAAACGGGCGGAACTCAGCCAGGATGGACGGGGGGATGCTTCGGCGTGTCGTACGCGGCTTGACATGGAAACTCCTTTGTTTATGCGGGTTCAAGGCTATGCCTATCGATTGCAATAATACCAGCAAAAGCAAAACTGCATACGTATGCAAAATGCGTGTTATACTAAGAACCAACGATGTTCAGCAATGTTGCAAACGTCAAACATTTCAAGGTTAACCACGATAATGCGAGCGTATGCATCATTCATTTTTCGGCAGAACTGAAAACGTGTGCATCGAAACTATCGGAACAGGAACCGAATCAGGAAAGGACGGATCAATGAAGATCGATTGGAAGAAGGCTATCGGCCTCACTGCTGCCGCAGCTATGCTGCTGCCCCTCGCCGCATGTGGTGGCTCCAACAATGCCGGCGACGCAAAGTCCGGAGGCACCGAAGATGTGACCCTGAGCGTGTGGGCCCCGCAGGAGGACCAGGACGGCGGCAACGACTCCTGGCTGAGCCAGGTCGAAGCCAACTTCGAGAAGGAGCACCCCGAGTACAAGATCACTTGGAAGAACGACGTGCTCTCCGAGGGCGACGCCGCCACCCAGGTCCAGACCGACCCGACCGCCGCCGCAGACGTCTACATGTTCGCCTCCGATCAGCTCGGCGCCTTGATGAAGGCCCAGGGCATCGGCGAGCTCGGCTCCGACGCCGAGAAGCAGGTCAAGGAGCAGAACGGCGACCTGGAAGTCGCCTCCGTGACCGGCTCCGACGGCAAGATGTACGGCGTGCCCTACACCGACAACACCTGGTTCATGTACTACGACAAGTCCACCTTCTCCGAGGATGACATCAAGAGCCTCGACACTATGGTCTCCAAGGCCGCGGTCGCCTTCCCGCTCAACGATTCCTGGTACATTGGTGGCTTCTACGATGGCCTGACCCTCTTCGGCGAGGACGGCACCGACCCGGATGCCGGCATGGTGTTCCCGAAGGACGCCGGCGACATCACCAAGTACCTGGTCGACCTTGCCGCCAACCCGAACTTCCACAACAGCGCCGACAACTCCGGCCTGTCCGAGATGCAGGCCGGCACCGTCAAGGCCTTCTTCTCCGGCTCCTGGTCCGCTGCCGACATCAAGGAAGCCCTCGGCGACAACATGGGCGTCGCCCAGCTGCCGACCTTCACCGTGAACGGTACACCGAAGCAGATGAAGTCCTTCGCCGCCACCAAGGCCGCCGCCTACAACCCGAACGCCAAGAACCCGAAGGCCGCCGCCCAGTTCGCCGCTTACCTCGGCTCCACCGAGTCCCAGAAGCTGCACTACACGGTGCGCAACATCATCCCGACCGACAAGACCCTCACCGATCTGACCGCCGATGACCCGGTGGCCATCGGACAGACCGATACCATGGCCAACACCGCCATCCTGCAGTCCGGTCTGGCCGGCATGGCTGACTGGTGGGATCCGGCCAAGGCCTTCGGCGACGCCATCCTCAACAAGGAAGTCACCGCAGACAACGCTCAGGCCAAGACCGACGCCTGGGTCGAGCAGGTCGGTTCCTACGCCAAGTGATCGCTTGACGGCTCGCAGCACTTGGCCGGCGCGGACCACTCCTCTGCGCCAGTCAACCCAACCTATAACCGAATAACCAACAATCAAATATGAGGGGTCCGTAAGGTACGCCAGCTGCGGGCGGATGATGTGAAGCCGTTGCATCCGCCCGCAGCCCCTCACCTATCAACGGTTTCAACCTTCTTTGTTTCTCCTCCTTCATTGCCGGCAGAGCTCGGGCAGCGTGCATGCGGTGTCCGGGCTCTGAACGGGTTTAAGCGAAGACAAACAAACAACAAGCCGGGCTCGCGGCCCGGAGCAACGGTTTCCATCATTTACAGTGAGAGGCGGTAGGGTGCAATGACAGCAGCAGCACTTTCCCCGCGCGAGATGAAGCGCCGCCGCAAAATGGGTGCGGATTATGTGGCGCCCTCGCCATACTCGGTAGGCAACGCGCTTACCAAGGGCGATGTGTTCACCAAACTATCCGCAGTCGTATTCGGACTGGGCAACATCGTTCGCAAGCAATACGTTAAGGGCGTGGCACTGCTGGCCCTTGAAATCGCATTCTTCGTATTTCTGTTCACCAACGGCATCACGTGCCTGTCCAAGCTCCCCAGCCTGGGCGACCAGAAGCAAGGCAAGGTACTCGTCGACGGCTTCTGGGAGTACACCCAGGGCGACAATTCCGTGGTCATCCTGCTGTACGGCGTCTGCACGGTGGTGCTCTGCCTGCTCTTCGTCTATCTGTGGACGGTCTCGCTCAAGTCCGCATACAAGGCCGAGTGCCTGGCCCGCGAGCAGGGCAAGGCCCCGAGCCTGGGCGACGATCTGCGTGAGCTGACCAACGCCAAGGTGCACCGACTGCTCATGTTCCTGCCGACGCTCGGCATTCTGGTCTTCACCGTCCTGCCGTTGATCTTCATGATCTCGATGGCATTCACCAGCTACGACCGCAACCATCTGGTGCTGTTCGACTGGGTGGGCTTCGACAACTTCGCCAAGGTGTTCTCCAACAGCGGCGGCACCGTCAACGCCCGCCTGTTCCTGCAGGTGACCATCTGGACGCTGGTCTGGGCGTTTTTCGCCACCTTCCTGAACTTCTTTATCGGCATGTTCTTCGCGATGGTCATCAACCGCAAGACCACGCGCTTCAAGGGCTTCTGGCGTGCGTGCTTCTCCATGTCCATCGCCGTGCCGCTGTTCGTCTCCCTGCTGGTCATGCGCACCATGCTTCAGCCCACCGGCGCCATCAACCGCCTGCTCATGGAGTGGGGTTGGATTGATCAGGCTCTGCCGTTCTTCACGGATGCCACTTGGGCCCGCGTCACGGTCATCGTGATCAACCTGTGGGTTGGTATTCCGTACACCATCATGCAGGTCACCGGTATTCTGCAGAACATCCCGGCCGATCAGTACGAGGCGGCCAAGATCGACGGCGCGAACTGGTGGCAGATCTTCACCAAGATCACCATGCCGTACATCATCTTCGTGCTTACCCCGTACCTGATCACCACGTTCACCGGCAACGTGAACAACTTCAACGTGATCTACCTGCTGTCCGGCGGCAACCCGGTGCCGGTCGGCGATTCCGCAGGCAAGACCGACCTTCTGATCACCTGGCTGTACAAGCTGACCGTCGATAAGAACGATTACAACCTCGGTGCCGTGATTGGCATCATGACGTTCATCGTCCTCGCGGTGGTGTCGCTGATCACCTACCGCAATTCCGGTTCCTACAAGAACGAGGAGGCATTCCGATGAGCAGGCATTCCGAGCAGACCATACAGACGACTGCCCGTATGAAGCGACCCGAATCGCACGGTCTGATGCATGACG
>CXVF01000035.1_pt1 | contig 10269 bp, 8 predicted proteins | sample 941161 | NCBI WGS metagenome assembly CXVF01 (sample SAMEA3493519, study PRJEB9703) | human gut metagenome | biome: ENVO:mammalia-associated habitat; material: ENVO:feces | place: Bangladesh | collected 2010-01-06
TTTATGGGTTCCGGCCCCTCGTCTTCCGTCTAGAGATTTTTGATCGGCAATATGCAGTTGATTTGTGACCTCGCCTTTCGTTGTTAGATATTTCTAACAAAGTCAGATTGTTGGATATATCGAACAATTTCTATTGCGGGTATACGCCAATCGAGGTGAAATTGTATGGTGGACTGTGTTGTGCATATCGACGGTATGACTGGGAAAATAAGGCTTTGGGATTGACTGTAGCCAGAGTATAGAGATAAGAAGACGAGGGCCTGATGGTAAAGACGAATGTGAGCATGAGCGTGAAAAGTGCCTTGTCGATAGTCGCATCTGTTGCTATGCTTGGTGCGCTGTATGTAGCGCCGGCGAACGCGCTGACCGACACCAATCTGGATGGTGCCAACGAGACAAACACTACGGCTGGCACGTCGTCTCAACTGAAAACTCAGGCCATTAAGGATGACACTTCCGCTGATGCAATGCCGGATAATCCGAACGCTGCCTTGCCGAATCAGGTCTCCCCAGATATCCCCGATGACGCGACCGTGGTCTCCCAAGACCATGCCGTTACCGAGAACGGTGAACTGAAAGAAATCACCACGGGCGAGACAGTGACCGATCCCGAAATCGTGGGTACGCAGGATTCTCAGCCAGATCCGCTTGCCAAGACTGATGGTGAGTCGTTCATTCCGGTTCAGGCCGATGAGGTCAAGCAGAAGGTCGCTGCCAATGGTGGCGATGTGAATGTCGGGGCGGCTGACGCGCAGTCTGATTCCGCCGGCCAGTCTGATTCCGACGATACTTCCGGCTCCGACGAAGCTATTGATAGCGCAACCGCTACAAACGGCACCGCCAAAGCCACCACTAAGGGTTCCGTAAAACTTGCTGCTCTGCAAAACAATCAGTGGGGTGCTCACTGGGGCACTTATAATGGCACGCCAGCATTTTTTAGTGCAAAGAATGAGCTATTTGTTCAGCAGGCCAAAGGTGTGATTGATGTTTCCTCTTGGCAGCACACCATCGATTGGCAGGCGGTGAAGAACGCAGGCGTGGAAGGCGCAATCATCCGCTTGAGCTACGGCTGGGGCAATGGTTTTGATGCTCAGGCGCTTCGCAATATTAACGAGTGCAAACGATTAGGCATTCCTTTTGGCGTATACATCTATTCGTATGCTTATGACGCCAATACCGGTGCTGCAGAAGGCTCGGACGTAGTGAGCTTACTTCGCAAAGCCGGAGTGAATCCGGGCGATCTGAGCTACCCGGTCTACTACGATTTGGAAAAGTGGACGTGGACTGGCCACACGCCTCCTACTAATCCCAGCACGTACGACAGCATCGTGAATGCCTGGTACGGCAAGCTGAAGTCCGCTGGTTACAACAATCTTTCTGTGTACTCATACACTTCGTACCTAGACTCTGAGCTCAACAGCAGCAATATCCATGCCAAGACTCGTTGGGTGGCCCAGTATGGCGCCACGATGGGATATACCGCTTTCCCGACCAACGATCGCGGATGGCAGTACACCAGCAGTGGCAGCGTGAACGGTATTAACGGTACTGTGGATTTGAATGCGTTTGGCAGTGAGGAGTTCGTCTCTACTCTTCAAATGCCTTGGGTGATACGTGAAGAGGATATCGCCGTGGGCGCTGTGGCAAATTCCCCGTCCCATAACGTTGAATTCAAGTGGCAATCATATAATCTCAGCACCAAGAAATGGAAGACCATCGCAGGGTGGACTCAGGCAAATTGGGCAGGCTGGGCTGACTCGGCCGGTGATTACTGGCTGCATCTTGAGGCACGCGATTCTCAAACAAAAGAATCGATCGGGGCAATTACAATCGCATTCCGGTATCAGCCCGGTTCTACGCGCATTACCGGTACCTACTCAGGCTGGCAAGGCGGTCATGTGCTGTTGGGTGAATCCTCCAACAATCCGCATGCGAGATATGAAATGAAGATATACGACGTAACCCATCGTAAGTGGGTGGCGGGTTTCAAAGGACAGTGGGCGTATTGGTACCCGTCTTCCGGCGTGTATTGGACTCATTATGAGGTGTATACATCGGATAACAGGCTTGCTGATACTAAGACTTATGCGTTTGGAGTGAAGTAGGCCAATAGTTAAGCCCGGTGCACTACTGCACCGGGCTTAACTAAAATTCAATTGTTGTGAAGACCGTAATCAGGCCTGTTGTGGATCATCAGACGGTCGACTGATGATCCGGTCTTCTGCCACGCTCTTCAGGTGCTGGCCATATGGAGATTTGCCGTACTTCTCAGCGGCCTCAAGTAACTGGTCACGAGTAATCCAGCCATTTTCATAGGCGATTTCCTCGGCTACGGCGATAGGAAGGCCCTGTGCACGCTGTACGGTGCGTACAAACTCCCCGGCCTCGTACAGGCTGTCCATGGTTCCGGTATCCAGCCAGGCATAACCACGGCCCAACGTCTGTACCGTCAATGAATCATCGTCCAAATACATCTGGTTGAGATCGGTGATTTCCAATTCACCTCGGGCGGAAGGACGAACTTGTTTGGCGAATTCGGTAACGCGTTCGTCATAGAAGTAGAGTCCTGTCACAGCATAATTACTAGCGGGATGCTCGGGCTTTTCGACAATGGAAATTGCCTTGTGATTTTTGTCGAATTCCACCACGCCATAGCGTTCTGGGTCATCCACGTAGTAGCCGAATACCGTCGCGCCATGCTTCACAGATGCCGCTCGGCGCAACGTCTTTCCCAAACCATTGCCGTAGAAGATATTATCTCCCAGAACAAGAGCACACGGCTCACCCGCAATGAACTCTTCGCCGATGATGAAGGCTTGAGCGAGACCGTCTGGGGACGGCTGAACCTTGTAACTGAAGTTCACGCCATACTGTGAACCATCTCCTAGGAGACGCTCAAAGTTAGGCAAATCCTTGGGTGTGGAAATGATGAGGATATCGCGAATGCCCGCCATCATCAGCACGCTAAGCGGATAGTAAATCATCGGCTTGTCGTACACCGGCAATAACTGCTTGGAGGTAACCGTAGTAAGAGGATATAGCCGTGTGCCGGATCCACCAGCTAGAATAATACCTTTCATCGCTGCTCAAGCTCCTTTGCCAGATAAGTTGTGAGAGATTGCTCCCAATTCTGTGGATGGTATCCGGTAGCTTCCAGTTTGCTGAGATCCAGTGAGCAATTCTGCGGGCGCATGGCAGCATGGTGTTCACGAGCGTACTCAGCTACGGAGTTAGCGGTGATGGTATCGGGATCGACTCCAGCGGTTTGGAAGACGAGTCGTGCGATGTCATACCAGCTCGCGATGCGTCCGGAACCGGTCATGTTATATGTGCCATACGAGGCACCGCCATCGAGCAGATGGAAGATAGCGTTAGCCATGTCATCAGTAAAGGTCAGGCGTCCAAACTGATCGGAAGGCGCCTCGGCATGGGCGTGGTTCTGAGCCAGTCCCAGCATACGGGTCACGAAGTTGCGTCCCTCTCCAATCACCCAGCTGGAACGAAGCAGATAGTGCTGGGGCACGTTCTCCACGAGAGCGTCACCTGCGGCCTTGGTCTGTCCATATACACTAAGTGGAGCGAATTCCTCATCCTCGGTATGCAGTTCCTTGGTGCCATCGAACACGTAATCACTGGAGATATGCACTAGCGTGATGCGATGTTCGGCAGCGATGCGGGCGAGGTTCTTTACTCCTTGGACATTAGTTCTCCACGCGTTCTTCCGGCCCTCCGTCGTTTCCGCCTCATCGACAGCTGTGAATGCTGCGGCATTGATGATGGTGCCGTACAAATCCCAATCAATGGCAGTGTAGGCTTCGGCATCGGCGATATCGAACGTATCGGTGTCGTGATATTCGAATCCGCGCAGGTCATGGCTTTCGGCATAGCGGCGGATTGCACGTCCCAATTTGCCGCTGCTACCGAACACCATGGTGCGCTTAGGTGCCATTGGTTTGGCGTCTTTCAGCATTGGATGATGCAGGTCCGCCTCCGAGCGCTCGGAATCCTCCAGCGGAATGGGCCACTGAATGTTGAGCTCCGGATCCGCGAGATTGACGAAGGTGTAGGTCTTCTTCTGTTCGAGGCTCCAATGGGCGTTGACTAGATAGGTGTAAGCGGTACCGTCCTGCAACGCTTGGAAGCTATTACCGACTCCGCGCGGCACATATATTGCCTTGCTGGGATCCAAGCGGGTGGTGAAGACCTGGCCGAAGCTGTCGCCAGGACGCAGGTCTACCCAAGCACCGAAAATTTCACCGGTCGCAATGGAGATATATTTGTCCCACGGTTCAGCATGGATACCGCGTGTCACACCTTTTTTGGCATTGAAACTGATGTTGTTCTGCACAGGACCGAAGTCAGGAAGTCCCAGAGCTGTCATCTTTGCTCGCTGCCAGTTTTCCTTGAACCAGCCACGGTTGTCTCCGTGAACCGGCAGGTCAAATACCAGCAGACCAGGAATATTGGTCTTGGTGACCTTGAGTTCCTTTTCAAATTCCAATGACATTTATTCCGTCTTTCTTATCAGTTTCAATACGTTTCCCAAGCGGTGCAAGTACAAGTTCACTGACCCTGCTGCTTGTATTTCGCTTCCGTTGCGGCTTTGACGGGTTCCCACCAATCACGATTGTCGGTATACCACCTAATGGTGTGTTCCAAACCACTCTGGAAATCTGTATGGCGCGGCTTCCACCCAAGCTCGGTCTGAAGCTTGGTGGAGTCGATTGCATAGCGACGATCATGTCCGGGACGATCTTTGACGTGGTCGAAATCATTGGGGGCCTTGCCCATGACTTCAAGAATGTCCTTCAACACGGTGATATTGTTCCGCTCGCCATTGGCGCCGATAAGATAGGTTTCTCCCAAGACGCCCTTGGTGAGGATGGTCCACACAGCGGATGAATGGTCATCGGTGTGAATCCAGTCACGGACGTTCAGGCCATCACCATACAGCTTGGGACGAATGCCTTCCAAAATATTGGTGATTTGTCGTGGAATGAACTTTTCCACGTGCTGGTACGGGCCGTAGTTGTTGGAGCAGTTGGAGATGGTCATGCGCACACCGAAGGTACGGTGCCATGCGCGGACCAGCAAATCCGAACTGGCTTTTGTGGAAGAGTACGGGCTGGAAGGGTGGTAAGGCGTTTCCTCGGTGAATTTATGAGGGTCGTCAAGAGCTAGGTCACCGTAGACCTCATCGGTGCTGACGTGGTGATAGCGCACATCGTATTTGCGTGCCGCTTCTAGAAGGCGGAACGTACCCTCCACATTGGTCTTTAAGAACGGCTCCGGGTTAGCAATTGAGTTGTCGTTATGCGACTCGGCGGCGTAATGCACGATGGCATCATGTCCGGGTACCAGCTTGTCCAGCAGTTCAGCGTCGCAGATGTTGCCATGCACAAAATCAACGCGGTCGCCGAGCAATGGCTTGATGTTGTCAAGATTGCCCGCGTATGTCAATGCGTCCAACACTGTGATGTGCACGTCAGGGTGATTGTTGTATACATAATGGACGAAATTAGAGCCGATGAAGCCGCAGCCACCGGTCACGATGATGTTTTTTGGAGTAAACACTTCTTGGGTCATAGTGTATATGGTAGCCGTCAGTGAGTACTATGTTAGCGTTCTGATGCCTTAATAAGAATGAGTTCTTCACAAGGATGGACATATTGCACGGAACAGGTGGCAGAGCTTCGGATTTCTGGAGCAGCTATTAAAACTGGACAAGAGCATAAGCTGGGTATTTGCGCTAGCCAAGGCTGGCGTTGATACACCCCTTGCTAGAATTGGATGTTTATGAGGAAACTTGTGCAGCGGGCGAGAGATAAATACCGCTATTCATTGGTGGTGTTCAAAGAGCTGGTGAAAACTGATTTCCAGCTCCGATACCAAGGCTCGTTTTTGGGCATGGCATGGTCGGTGCTGAAACCGCTCATGCTATTTGCCGTGATGTATGTGGTGTTCGTCCGGTTCCTGAAATTCTCTGATGGCACCCCAACGTTTCCGATTTCCCTGCTGTGTGGTACTTGCTTGTGGTCTTTCTTCACGGAGGCCACTACCGTTGGTATGCGCGGCATCGTTGATCGCGGAGACTTATTGCGTAAGGTGCATTTCCCAAACTACATTATCGTAGCATCCAACACCATGGGGTCCATGATTTCCCTTGGCATTAACATGGTGGTGGTCATATGCTTTGGTTTCTTTGCCCACGCGCATTATACGTGGCGTATTCTGTTGGTGCCATTTAACATATTGCAGTTGTATTTGTTGGCATTAGGGATATCTCTGATTCTGAGCACGTTGTATGTCTACTTCCGCGATGTGGCCCACATTTGGGAAGTGCTGATGCAAGCTATGTTCTATGCCACGCCAATTATCTATCCGATTAGCATGATTGCCCAGCGGGCACCAGATTTTGCGTGGGCTTCTAAGTTCCTGATGTTGAATCCTAGTACCCAGGTCATTATGGACATTCGTCATAATTTGCTGTCACCGGAATATGTGCCGACAGTGTGGACATATATCAACAGCAGGTGGCTACCATTCGTACCGTATGTGTTGACCTTGGTAATCCTGATGGTGGGTGTGCGTGTATTCCGCAAGCACAATGCCAAGTTTGCGGAGGTGCTGTAAGCAATGAAAAGTGATTATGAAGTGAGTTTGGAGCGTCAGAGCCCAGTTGTTCTTAGCGTCAAGCATGTAGCCAAGTCATTCCGGTTGCCGACCGAGCAAGCAAGTGGTTTGAAGATGGCATTCCTGAACTGGACGAAGGGAATCAAAGGGTACACCGAGCAGCATGTGTTGCGAGACATTACGTTCGATGTCCGACGAGGTGATTTTTTCGGCATTGTTGGCCGAAATGGCTCCGGTAAATCTACTTTATTGAAGATTATCTCCCAGATTTATGTGCCCGAGCAGGGAACCGTGGATGTTCGTGGCAAGCTGGTACCATTCATCGAACTTGGTGTTGGGTTCAATCCTGAGCTGACCGGTCGTGAGAATGTGTATCTGAACGGTGCGTTGCTAGGCTTCAGCCGTTCGGAAATCGATGCGATGTACGACGATATCGTTGAGTTTGCCGAGCTTGGCGAGTTTATGGACCAGAAGCTGAAGAACTACTCCAGTGGTATGCAGGTAAGACTCGCATTCTCGGTCGCCATTAAGGCTCAGGGAGACATACTGGTGCTTGATGAGGTGTTAGCGGTCGGTGATGCTGCATTTCAGAAGAAGTGCGATGCTTTCTTCAAGAGTGTGAAGGAAGATCCAACGAAAACGGTCATCCTGGTCACACACAGCATGGATTCGATGAAGAAGTATTGCAACAAAGCTATACTGATAAGCGATGGGGAGATCGTTTGTTCTGGTGATCCTCGTAATGTGGCAGACCAGTACAGCTTGGAAAATGCTCAGAACAATGATTTCTTCAAGACCAAGGGAGAAAAGAAATACGTTCATCCTAACGGGTTGAATTCTCGGGTGCCGATTCTCAACGTGACCAGTGATGGGCCAAAGGTTGTGGATGGCAAGACGCCTCTTGAATTCTCTATTGAGTATGAGTTTAACGAGGATATCCCTGCTTATTTGGGAATTGTTCTGCAGGATTCCCGCAGAAGTGGTCAAGTTTATGATGTTGACACACAGACGGAGTGTAAGGGCATGCCGATTGAACCCGGTCACCATACAGTGAAATATTCGATTCCACTGGATATGTTCAACAATGGTGAGTATCGCATTTTCGCTACGTTGCGTGCACAGACTGATAAGGATGCCGAGAAACCCGAGTTTTTGGCGTTCACGAATGATGACAACAGCTATTACTTCGCCATCAGAAATGATCGAAATGGCGAACAGGGTGTGCTGAGTGACCGTGCAATACAGTTTACGGCGATGTGAATAGCTGATTATAGGGTCCGTGACAAATTAGGAGATCCAGTGATTCTGAGCGCTGCTTGGTGTTCGTTGTGGTTCGACTATATTGAAGTTTGTTAAGTCGATGTGGCCTGGTTTTTGTTCCGTGTTTCCTCCCACTTGATAGGGGATGATGGATTATGACAAAGGGCACCTGTTGCACGGGGGGATTTCATGCGAAGGCGTTGAGGCTTTTGAAGGGGCTGCGCGCGAATCTTTCGTTGGGGGGGGGGGTAGCCCCTGCGCTCTCGGCTGCGTCGAGTCTCGGGATTGCATCGGAAAACATCACTCACAAAGTGGACGCTAATTTGCTGAAACACGCGTGAAGGCCGCCGCTTTCAGTCCTAATAGCCGCGGCCTCATCGACGATAACCGGCGGTTCTTGCGCAATCAGATATTCAGCATGTGTCAAACATGCTCTGAGACGATGCATCCATCAAGTAAAAGGAAATGCGGAACAAAACCAAACTACCTCAAGCTATCATATATCTGATTGGTTGATTGCGTTTTTTTTGAGGTGAGGTATGGACTTGCAAATCGAGGAACAGTTGGCTTCTAGTAGGCGGACGATTACGGTGCTGATCCCCTGCTACAACGAGCAAGAATCTCTACCATTGTTGTTTGAGCGTATGGAAGCATTGGTGGCTGATTCCGAAAGTCTTGAGTACACGGTGCTGTTCGTAGATGATGGCTCCGCAGATGATACGCGTTCGTTGATCAAGCAGTATGCGCAGGAACACTCCTATGTGGAGTACATCTTCCTGTCCCGCAACTTCGGCAAGGAGAAAGCCATGTATGCGGGTATTGAGAATGTGCATACGGACGGACTAGTGATTATCGATGCCGATTTGCAGGATCCTCCGGAGTTAATCCCTCAAATGGCTGAGCTATGGCGTCAAGGATATGATGATGTATATGCTAGAAGGCGTTCCCGTGAGGGGGAAAGTTGGCTGAAGAAAATCACCAGCCGATGGTATTATGACTTGTTGCAGAAAGTGTCCGGCGTAGTTATTCAGAAAGATACTGGGGATTTTCGCCTACTGGATCACAAGTGTGTTGACGCATTGAAACAGTTAGACGAGTCCGAGAGAAACTCTAAAGCGCTGTTCAGCTGGATTGGATTCAAAAAAATCGAGTTCTTGTATGATCGTGATAAGCGTGTGGCCGGTAAGACCAAGTGGAATTACATGAAATTGTTTCATTTGGCTATGGATGGCATTACCAGTTTCACTACAATGCCGCTAAAAATCGCCACGTGGGCAGGTAGTTTAGTCTCCTTTGCTGCCATTGTGTATGCGATTGTTATTCTAGTGCGCACTCTGGCGTGGGGCGTAGATGTGCCTGGCTATGCGTCCACCATGGTGGTAGTTCTGATTCTTGGTGGCATTCAATTGTTAAGTCTTGGCATCATAGGCGAATATCTGGGCCGTGTATTCATGCAAACTAAGAATCGGCCGATTTACCTTGTACAGGAGCAGCATATCGTTAAGTGATGGTAACTAGATTTTTTAACCTCTCATGCTGGCCTCTCAATATAGTTGCAATATGAGCGTATTGGTGCGGTCTGAATTTAATGCAGGTAATATTGTTGCCTGTCGAATGGTTTATCGACAAACCTACTGCATCCATAAACCGGTTCAGGTAGTGCGCAAGAACTCGGGCACTACCTGGTCGACCTGTAGAATCTGCTGCGGCATGGCTTCGTGCCCTCTTTTCCAATCGCGGTTTTCCTATGTCTGGCGACAGAAAATCGTACACAGGACACGGGCCATGCCTCTATCTCAGGCCCTCAACCAATTTGCGCAAAAAATCGGACGTTAGGGGCTGCGGACATTTTCTTGGAGACTGAACGAAAGGATTATCATATGTTCAGTCCCGAGGAACGACAGCGCGTGGTGGAGCTGTACTTCACCACGCCGATGACGACGGCCCAGGTGGTGAGGCATCTGGGCTATCCGACCAGGCAGTGCCTGGAACGCTGGCTGGCAAAGGATCCCCGGTATGCTGGCCATATGGCGAAACCGATCATCCCGCTGGAAACGAGGACCAAGGCGATCGAGCTGGTGCTGGGCGGCATGCAGCAGAAGCAGGCCGCCGAACGGCTCGGCGTGAGCGTCGGAGCTGTCCACAACTGGGTCAAGGCGTATCGTGAGGGCGGCATGGCCGCGCTGCAGCCCAGGAACAGGAACGCCAGCCAGACCAACAAGCCCGCGCCGCGACGAAGCCGGAATGCCGGGGACGGCAACGATGACGTGGAGGCGTTGCGCCGCAGGGTCGAGGAACTGGAACTGGAGAACGCGTTGATGCGGGAGGTGGTTGAGGCTCGCAGAAAAAGACCCAGGCGCCGACCTGCGGCGCCTG
>CXVF01000086.1_pt1 | contig 8426 bp, 9 predicted proteins | sample 941161 | NCBI WGS metagenome assembly CXVF01 (sample SAMEA3493519, study PRJEB9703) | human gut metagenome | biome: ENVO:mammalia-associated habitat; material: ENVO:feces | place: Bangladesh | collected 2010-01-06
CCCCTCGGGTGAGGGGAGCTGTCGAACGAAGTGAGACTGAGGGGAGTCGAAGGGTAATACCGCCAGCGACTCCCCTCAGTCACTTACGGTGACAGCTCCTCTCAGAGAGGGGAGCCGAGTTATATCGGAAAGAAGGTTGCTTATGTCCATTGGTTTGTGGCTCAAGGGTGCGCGTCCCAAGACGTTGGCCACCTCCATCGCCTCGGTGATGGTGGGTGCGGCGATGGCTCGTGTGCATATCGAGCAGATGGGCACCTGCGTCGCAATCTATCCTGAGCCGGCTTATTGCGCCGCGAACCGGGCGCAGCAGGATCTGCTGTTGAGTCGGTTCTGGACGGTGACTTTCCTGTGCCTGTTGGTGGCGCTGTTCCTGCAAATCGCCGTCAACTATGCGAATGATTACTCCGATGGCGTTCGCGGTACCGATGCCGGACGTGGTGGTAGTGAATCGCAATCCGGCAAACCGCAGCGGTTGACCGAATCCGGTCTGGTGTCGGCCAAGCACGTATTCATTGCGGCAATCATCTGTGCAGGTATCGCCTGCGTCTGCGGCATTGCCGCCATCGTGATTTCCCAAGCATGGTGGCTGTTTGCCGTGGGCGCGGCCTCGCTAGTGGCCGGCTGGTTCTACACCGGTGGCAAGCATCCGTACGGTTATGTCGGTCTTGGAGAGGTCGGCGTGTTCCTGTTCTTCGGTTTGGCCGCAGTGTTGGGCACCGAATATGCGCTGTGTGGCATGGTGGATGTCGGCGGTCTGCTGGGTGCCGTGGCGGCAGGATTGTTCTCCTGCCACATACTGATGGTGAACAACCTACGTGATATCGACGAAGACCGCGAACATAACAAACGTACGCTGGCCGTGCGTATGGGGGAGTCCGGCGCACGCGCGTTGCTGATTGTGGGCTGTGTTATTGCATGGATTATTGCCCTACTGATGTGCGGCACATTATGGTGGCCGTGGGGTGTGGTGCTGCTGCTCTCTGGAGCGGGTGTGCCGGTGCGCATGATTTCCAGCGTCAAGAAGCATGCATTTGGCCCCGCTTTGGGCGCTGCCAGCTTCCAGACGCTGCTGTTCGCAGTGGTGCTTGCACTTTCCGTAGCGCTGTAATTCCCTCAGTCAGCTACGCTGACAGCTCCCCTTGGGAAGGGAGCCGGGAAAGGAACGCGGCGTTGTGACCTAATTGAGATGAAATATCTAAGACGGATACTCGTGTTTGGCGGCATACGGCTGTAGACTGAACCGTATGACTTATAAATTAGTACTGCTCCGTCATGGACAGAGCGCATGGAATAAAACCAACCAGTTCACCGGCTGGGTCGACGTACCGCTGACCGAGCAGGGTGAAGCCGAAGCCAAGCGTGGCGGCGAGCTGCTCAAGGAGAAGAACGTCCTTCCGGACATCGTGTTCACCTCCCTGCTGCGTCGCGCCATCAACACCGCCAACATCGCTCTGGATGCCGCAGATCGCCTGTGGATTCCGGTTCAGCGTGATTGGCGTCTCAACGAGCGTCACTACGGCGCTCTGCAGGGCAAGAACAAGACCGAGATTCGCGAAGAGTACGGTGACGAGAAGTTCATGCTGTGGCGCCGTTCCTACGCCACTCCGCCGCCCGAGATCGACCCGAACGACCAGTACGCCCAGAATAACGACCCGCGCTACGCCGGCGATCCGGTTCCGGAAGCCGAGTGCCTGGCCAACGTTGTTGAGCGTGTGAAGCCGTACTTCGAGTCCGCCATCGAGCCGGAGCTGCGCGCTGGTAAGACCGTGCTGATTGCTGCTCACGGAAACAGCCTGCGTGCCATCGTCAAGATGCTGGACAACCTGTCCGAGGATGAGATCGCCAAGGTCAACATCCCGACCGCTATCCCGCTGCTCTACGAGCTGGACGAGAACTTCAAGCCGATCAAGCCGCGTGGTGAGTATCTGGACCCGGAGGCTGCCGCCGCCGGTGCCGCCGCTGTCGCTGCTCAGGGCCAGAAGTGAGTCTAAGCCGCTAATACGGTAAGCATTAGGGGAGTCGCACAATTATCGTGCGACTCCCTTTTGCTATGCCGAAACAAGTTTCAAACGGTTTGTGCCGCTCCCCCACGAAGCGAACTCCCCACCGCGAGGTGAAATACCCACGACGTTGTGAAATGCCCACCACGTGGTGTCCCAAAACGGCGGAATTCCGCGAAATGCAAAATTCGGCTGACATCGTGGTGGGAGATTCACTACGTGGTGAGACATTTGCTACGTGGCGGATATGCCGGTGTACCGCCTAAAAGCAACAAAAAACGGCGTCCAGCCGTAGCCGGATCGCCGCTTTTCGGGCATCCTCCTCAAGCCACAGGAGGATAAGTGTTCAATTATCAGTCGATGTCGGTGCCTTCGTCGCGGGTCGGCTCCTTGGTGGGGTCGAAGCCGGAGACGATGTAGACCACACGGCGGGCGGCGGACACGGCGTGATCGCCGAGGCGCTCCAGGAAGCGGCCCAGCAGCACGATGTCTACGGTCTGCTGACGAGTGATCTCGTCGGACAGCGCCAGGTCGAAGGTCCGGTGATGCAGCTCGTCCAGCTTGTCATCGGCCAGAATGATGGCCTCAGCGGTCTTGGCATCGCGGTCGGTGAGCATGGCCACCAGCTGATCGGCGGTGTTGTCCAGGAACGCGACCATGTCGGCAAATACCGGCTGAGCGGATTCCGGGATTGCGGCAGCCGGGTATGTGCGGCGTGCGGCTTCGGCCACGTGACGGGCCAAATCGCCCATACGCTCGAATGTGGAGGCCAGACGCATGGTGGAAACCACCACGCGCAGATCGGTGGCCACCGGATTCTGCTTGGCGAGCAGCTTCACGCACTGGTCGAGAACGGAGGACTCCAAAGCATCGATTTCGATGTCGCCATCAATCACGGTTTGAGCGGCTTCAACGTCCTGATTCAGCAGAGCATCCCCAGCTCCTTTGATCGCTTTGCGCACATCTTGCGCCATGCGGTCGAGGTCATCGGCAACCTGCTTCAGCTCCTCGTTAAAAATAACGCGCATTTCTCCAGCCTTTCATGCTTCTCGTTGTGCAACCTGTACCAGTGTATTATTCCAGCATTCCGTTCCTACTTCAATGTAGATAATGGCAACCTCAAGTTGTTCTACTGTTCATTGGATTGTTCACCTGAAATTCATGTTATCGGCGTGCCGGTCGCACATGAATGCCGCCGCACGTGTGGAACAATGAAAGTATGACATCGATGCCGTTTCCTGTTGTGGCTGCCCTCATTGTTGCGGCCGTTGTGTTGCTGGTACTAGTCGTTGCACTGGTGGTGGGATTCGTGACGCATCGCATTTCCTTGGATTCCCCGCTCATCGACGATGACGAGGATGACGACCTGTGCGACGATACCGCGGCCTTGCTCTCCATGCTGCCGACCACATCCATAGTGATTGATGACAATGATGATGTGGTGCGTTGCTCTCCGTCCGCCTACCGATTGGGTGTGGTCTCGGACGATGCCATTGCGGAGCAAGAGGTATTAAATGCCGTGCATGAGGTGCGGCAGTCCGGCGGCAAACGTCAGTTCGATTTGACCACCGCCACTCCCGAACGGTACGACAGCGCCGAGAACAGAATCGATCATGTAGAGACACGATCGGTGCGTCGCCCGAACTGGCTGAAAGTTACTGTGGGGCGCATCAATGAGCATTTCATCGTGGTGTTGATTGCCGATGTCAGTGAGGCGATTCGGTTCTCCCAGGTGCGTGATTCATTCATTACGAACGTGTCTGAACAGTTGCTCGGCCCCACTGAGGCCCTGGCCAAGCTTGCTGATTCTTTGGAGGCGGGAAACCTTGATGAGCGACAGGTGATGGACGATGCGCGGCAGGTGAAATCCAGCTGCAGCAAGCTCAACCACATGGTATCTGATTTGCTGCTGCTGATCCGTGCGCAGGAGCCTATTACGCCGTCTTCGGCCAACCGACTGAATGTGATGGAACAATTGCGGCGAGTGGCCGAACGTCTCGAACCTCTGGCTGCCCAGTCCAAAGTCCAGCTCAATGTCGCCGGCGATGAAGACTTGGTGATCAACGGCGAGACCGACCAGATCGACAGTGCCGTGACCAAGCTTATGGAAAACGCCATCGGATACTCTCCGGTGAATGGCACGGTGAGTGTGTCCGCGGTCAAATCCAAGGATGGAGAGCAGGCGGTAATCCGAGTCATCGACCAAGGTGTGGGCATTGCCAAGAAAGACCAAGCTCGTATCTTCGAGCGGTTCTATCGTGGCTCCTCGCAGAGCGAACGTACTGCGGATGGCGTTGGCTTGGGTCTGGCCATTGTCAAGCATGTGGCGCTGACGCATCACGGTGACGTATCCGTATGGAGTGCGCCGGGACAGGGCAGCACGTTCAGTCTGACACTGCCGTTGGCCCAATGATCATTGACCGAGACGGCGGTAGTCCCAGCGGTCGAAGTGTTCCCAAATCAGCAGCAGCACGCCGATAATCACGCCAGCAGCGCACATGATGACCAGCGGAAGGGTGCTGTGATTAAACGCCAGTAGAATCAGGGCGATGACCAGCGCCACAGCCCACAGGCCCGTACCTATGCCAAATGCCTTACGCAAATCCACTCGCACGGGTTTGGGTGCGGGTTTACGGACGGCTGGGTCGATAATGGGCGCGAACTTCATACTCAACGACAATAGTAAACAGGAACGTCAAAAAAGGAGAGGGGCTATACATGCCCCTCTCCTGTACGTCGATGAATCGCTGGATACGATTGCGCTACATATGCTCGACCACATAGTCAATGCATGCGGTCAGAGCAGTGACGTCAGACGGTTCCACAGACGGGAACACGCCGACACGCAGCTGGTTGCGCCCCAGCTTGCGGTATCCGGCGCAGTCGACGATGCCGTTCTCTCGCAGAATGGCAAGCACCTGACTTGCCGGAACCTGCTCGTCCAGATCAATAGTGACCACTGCGCTTGAGCGTGCTTCCGGATCGGAGACGAACGGCTGTGCATAGTCGGAACGCTCGGCCCAGGAATACAGAATGGAAGCGGACTTGGCGCAACGAGCGGTGGCCCAGTCGAGACCGCCGTTGTTGTTCAGCCAACGCACCTGATTCTCCATCATGATGAGTGTGGCCACGGCCGGCGTGTTCAGCGTCTGATCCTTGCGGGAATTGTTGAGTGCGCTGGTCAATGAGAGGAACGGAGGCACCCAGCGGCGTGCGCCTTCGAGGTGTGCGCTGGACTCAACACCTGCCGCACGGTCGATGGCGGCGGGAGAGAGCGCGGCCACCCACAGGCCGCCGTCGGATCCGAAGGCCTTCTGCGGGGAGAAGTAATAGACGTCGGTCTGGCTGATATCCACCGGCAGGGCGCCTGCCGCACTTGTGCCGTCGATAACAGTCAATGCGCCGGATTCCAGACTCCCTGGTACACGGCGAATCGGTGCTGCGACGCCGGTGGAGGTCTCATTGTGGGCCCAGCAGTAGGTGTCCACGCCCTCGGTGAGTTCAGGCAGACGATAGGTACCGGGCTTGCCGGCGAACAACACCGGATCCTCAAGGAATGGTGCGTTGGCTGCGGAGGCGGCGAACTTCGCGCTGAACGAGCCGTACGTGCCGAATGCGGCGCGGCGGGTAATCAACGATGCGCAGGCGATTTCCCAGAACGCACTGGCGCCACCATTGCCCAAGGCGATTTCATAGCCTTCCGGCAGGTGGAAGAATTCGGTGAGCCCTTCGCGAATCGAGCCGACCAATTGCTTGACTGGAGTCTGGCGATGTGAAGTGCCGAGCAGCGTGGTGGCGCCGGCGTCGAGCGCGGCGATTTGCTCCGTGCGAATCTTGCTGGGGCCAGAGCCAAAACGGCCGTCACTGGGTTTAAGCGATGCGGGAATGTTCACTGTCATGATTCCAAGGGTAGCCAGAGTGGGGGAGCTGTGTCATAACTTTTCCGATAATCGGATGAACAATAGGCGGTAAACGGTTGGAATGAAGCACTTTTCCGGTGATTTCAGGACATGAAGTAAAACGTTTGACGCACCCGAAGTGTAGGCTATGCGTTTGGGCATTGGCCCCAGTTCGTTGTACAGTAGCAAATTGTGACGGAACGGTGACGCCCGTATCAGGTGCCCGTGAGCCCATCCAAGGAGTTTTTACAGTATGAAGCATGCTTCGCACAAGGCGACCAAGGTCTCGCGCCAGCAGTTCAGCTTAGCGAAGGTATTTTTTGCCTCCGGTAAAGGGTCCCATCGTGCTCGCGCCGTTCGTGCCATGCAGGCTGCCGGCAGTGATGCTGCCGTGCTGGGTCTTGATCCCGCGGTAGCTGAGAAGATTAACGAAATCGCTCCGCAGACCCGTCGTTCTATTCGTCAGGCCGCCCGCGCGGCTGAACGTCGCAGCCATATTCTTGCTTCTGCCTCTCTGGCAGCTTTGGCCGGTACTGCCGCCACTGCAATGGCTTTTGCCAACACTGAAGAGAATTCCCCGGTGCTTGCCGATGCGGCCACTACGACTACGCAGATTAAGCGCGTCACCGATGTGAGCTCCGCTTCCCGTTCCGAGGCCCGTACCGATTTGAATGAATCCACGGCCAATGCCACGCAGTCCTCCAACGAGGGCGGCTGGGGCCTGAGCAACTCGGACAGCTCGTTGAATACCGACTTGATGAACCACAACACCGCCAACAACCCGGTGGTTGCCGCGTGGATGGACGGGGATCAGTCGGTGCTGCCTGCTGGTTTCAATCCGAACCATGCTGTAGGCAGGAGCTCATCAAACACTTACCCGTGGGGTCAGTGCACGTGGTACGCCTATCAGCGCCGCACCGAGTTGGGTCTGCCGGTTGGTGGCAGCTTCGGTAATGGTGGTCAGTGGGCCTCCAGCGCCAGCGCGCTGGGCTACTGGGTGGACAGCACGCCTCGCCATGTGGGCGACGTCGTGGTGTTCCAGCCCGGCCAGCAAGGCGCTGATTCCTACTATGGGCATGTCGCCGTGGTCGAGAAGATCAACGCCGATGGTTCCATCGAGATATCCGAATCCAATGTGAAGGGTTTGGGTGTTATCTCCTCGCGTTCGTTCACTGCTGCTGAGGCTGGCTCGCTGCAGTACATTCATTACTGATCTGGCGCATTCGGCACGCCGAAGAAATCCAATGTTCCCAATGGGAGCAGACGGCATCGCATTTTGGGCCATTAACCGGCACGGTGTAAGGTGAAGGATTTATGAAGGCAAAATCAGCACTTTCTTCTGTTTTCGCGTCCTGTGTGGCGGTGGCATGTCTGTTTGCTGTTGTTCCCGCAGCCTCCGCCGATGAAGGCACAGTGACCTCTACGAAGTCGTTCCCGTCCTACTCGCAGGTTCGTCGTAACCTGACCGCCGAAGCTACCTCCACCTCCACTGATGACAATTCCAGCTGGGGTGATGTGGAAAGCTTGAATGTGCCACAGACGCAGTCTCAGGCCGAAAAAGAAGCCGCAGCTCGTAAGGCCGCCGAAGAGCGGGCCGCTAAGGAGCAGGCCACCGCTCAAGCGGCTCAGGCTCAATCCGCTGCCGCCAGCCGTAGCCAGGCTCGTACTTCGTTGAGCTATGCCGATACCGGTGCCGGTGTTTCCGCTGGTGCTGCGGCATCCATTGATCGTGCGTACTCCTTGATCGGCAGTGCGATGGACTGCACCGCTCTGGTGTCTGCCGCGCTGGCTGCCCGTGGTATCAGCTTCCATGGATGGCCGGAACAGTATGCCAATGTTCCCGGTGGCTATGTGGTGACCGATGGTTCGCTGCAGCCGGGCGATATCCTGATTTACAAGTACACCAACGGCACCAATGGCGGCGCTCACTATGATCATGTTGGTCTTTATGTGGGAGGCGGCAAGGCCATTCACGGTGGTTGGACCGGCGGCGTTGTGGCACTTGCCGGCACGTTGCCTAATCGCCTGACCATGGTGGTGCGCATTCCGTAGGCGCCAAAGGCTTTATACATCGACTCCGATTGCGTCAGCGTCGGAGTCGATTGCGTTATAGGGCTGATTGATGCTTCGGCGTGTTGCCTATGAAACCAGTCGGTTGATGCTGTGCTCGACTGGTGAAGATTGTCCCGGGTATGTTACAGTTCCGTGTTGATGATGAATGCTAAATACATTGCTTCTACATTGGTGACGATTGCGGCCGCTGCCGCAATGTTCGCCTGTGTGACGCCGACGGTCAACGCTGCCGATATGAGCACTGCTGTGGTGTCTTCTCGCTCTTTCCCGAAAGTGACGACGGTCAAGAAGAACATTCTTGCCGAATCGACTGCCACCTCCACTGATGACAATTCCAGTTGGGGTGATGTGGAAAGCCTTGATGTGCCGCAGACGCAGTCTCAGGCTGAAAAGGATGCCGCAGCTCGTAAGGCCGCCGAAGAGCAGGCCGCNNNGGAGCAGGCCACCGCTCAAG
>CXVF01000116.1_pt1 | contig 6064 bp, 9 predicted proteins | sample 941161 | NCBI WGS metagenome assembly CXVF01 (sample SAMEA3493519, study PRJEB9703) | human gut metagenome | biome: ENVO:mammalia-associated habitat; material: ENVO:feces | place: Bangladesh | collected 2010-01-06
GGCCGGCATGCCCGGTGATCCTCGAATCCACCGGAGGCACGGACCGGGCCGGGGTATGTCTGGCCGCGGCGCGCCACGCCTCGGGCCTGGGACCCGTGGCCTACGACGACCCCGTGGACCTGAGCGAATACGACATCGCCTACACCAAGGAGGACGAGTGAACCAGAAGAACGGACGGACCGGCCCCGGCCCGCTGCGCGAGCGGGCGAGGAGCCTGTTCATCTCCAAGGCCACCATCGACGAAACGCTCGAATGGGCCACGCCCCGCCAACTGGACGCCATCGACCGCATGCTCGCCACGGAACTGGCCAACAGGGAGGCCTCCAAACGGGCAAGGCTCATGCGCCAGGCCCGGTTCCCGGTGCCCAAAAGCCTCGACGGCTACGACTTCGCGAACGTGCGCCTGCCCGACGGATACACCAAGGAGCAGCTGACCGGCCTCGATTTCGCGGCCAAGGCGCAGGACCTCGTGTTCTACGGCAAGACGGGACGCGGAAAGACCCACCTGGCCACCGCCCTGGGCATGCTCGCCATCGAGCAAGGCAGGAGCGTGAGGTTCCGGCAGACCGCGGAGCTCGTGCTCCAGCTCGGCAAGGCCAAACGCGACGGCGCCCTCGACAGCCTGCTCAGGGACCTCGCCCGTGCCGACCTGATCATCCTCGACGAGTTCGGCTACGCGCCCGTGCGCCTCGACGGGGCCCGTCTCCTCTACCAGATCATCGCCGGCAGCTACGAACATCGCAGCATCATCTTCACCACGAACATCGAGTTCAGCAAATGGGGGACGATCTTCGCCGACGACAAACTCGCCGCCGCGATCATCGACCGCATCGTCCACCACGGACGCCTCATCGAATTCACCGGCCCCAGCCGACGCGTCAGCCAAGCCCTCATGTTCGGCAAGACGGACAACCAGTAAAACAAACCACCGGCCGGCACTCCTCATGCCGAAAACCGAAAAAAATTAGTGACGAAACACGAAACACCGACTTGACTAAAAACAGGGACTCCTAGTTTCCGGCACCAGTCGAGCATCTCCTCGCATATCCAATAGGAATCCAATCCCTTTTTGCTGGAGGACGCGTTCGCGGTGATCCCGCCGTGATTCACGCAGTAGCGATAGAGATGCTTGTCGATATATCGCTCTGTGTACTGCGTGTCGATACAGAACATCTGGACGGTGTCCTCGAACCAGTAGTCTTCCGGGAACCTCAGATTCCGCCACACTCTCTTCGAATACAGTCTCGACCAGGGGCGCCGCGCGTTCTCCTGCCTTGAATGGGATGCACTTTGATTCCGTCCTGATTCATCATGCTGTATGAGGCTGTAACGAAATCGCAATTCGCCTCTCGGAACGCGGAATACAGTTCCTCTATAGCATCGGGGTCCAAATGTCATCCGAGTCGACGAACATGAGAGTTTCGCCTCGCGCGAGGCCGATACCAGTGTTCCGGGCGCCAGAAAGTCCACGATTGTCTTGATGGATGACCCTGATGCGAGAATCAGTCTTTGCGAGCTCGTCCAAGATTATGCCGGTCTTATCCGGAGAGCCGTCATCAATCGCCAGAATCTCGAAGTTTGCCGAAGTCCGTTGTTCAGTTATGGACTTGATGCAATCACGTACGAACTGTTCGACTTTATAGCAAGGAACAATCACGGAAACGTCTATAGTCGAGTTGTTGGAGATCGAGTCTGAAATAGAGGTATCCCAATCTTGACGCTGCGTGACATTCATCTGGCTTTCAGGCTTGGGCGACGCCTAAGAAAGGGTGCTTCTGGCGTTGTCGACGTGCACAGTCTTGCCGTGTCGGCATGCCAACGAGTACAGGAGATCGTTTTTGAGCAGGATGCTCTTGATTTTCGAGAAAATCTTTCGTTCGATCATGCTAATCCTCGCGTTCTGTTGTCGGTTGCGGTCTGGGACGGAACGGAGCCGTGTGAGGAATAAAAATCGCAAAGCTCCATGGCGGCCTGCTTGATGTCGAAACCTCTTTGGCGGACCGGCTCGACTCGGTCTGCCCTGCGACCCCGGTTCACCTCGTAGGATTCCAGCGCGGTCTTGAACCTCCAGATATGTGGCAGGTACTTCGGCCCGCCGCGTCTGGCATAGAAATCTGGACTCACGCGCATGGCGACCAGCGGCTCGTTTATGTTGCGCGCCCTGCATCCGTCCGCGAGCATGCGGTTGAACAGGTTCCAGTCCTCGAAATACAGTTACTCGCCGCTGTAGTTGCCAGCCTGCAGGGCCCTGCTTTTACGGAACACCATGGTCGGATGTCTGAACGGGTTGCGTTTCTTCGAATAAGCTTCGATATCTTTGCTATCGCAAGGCAAAGAAGATTCGGCGATTGGCTCATCCGGGGCCGTGACGAATTCCGCGACTTGGGAGCCGACCATGTCAAGATGCCCACCCAAAAGCACGCCGAGTTGTTCCTCCATGCGCGTCGGGAACGCGTAGTCATCGGAGTCCATGCGTGCGACAATCTCATTGCGGCATTCGGGCAGGCCAGACGCGAGGGCGTGGCCGAGCCCGCAGTTCTCCTCGTACGAGACCACCGTCAGCAGTCAGGGATGGCCACTCCGGAACGTGTCGACTGCGGCGTACAGGGGACCAGTCATGCCGTCCTCTACCAAGACAATCTCCTCCGGCGGAACGGTCTGGCTGACCATGCTGTCAAGGGCTTCCAAGAGGTGGGACGGATCCTCCTTCCGGTAGACGCTCATCAGCACGCTGTACGGGGCATGCGAATCGAAGGCCTCTGGATTATGGGAATCCAAACTCTTATCCAGACGCATTCACTCGCCCCGTCTGGACGGGGCAGCAAAACCGATATAACGGCCGTTATCGGCTCTTTTTGCAATCGATCGACCTGTGGTCGGCATGCGAGTCCCGTCCTTTCCCCCTAAACGAACCCCGAATTGGCATTTTCAATGCATAGCGCTAACCACACAGGAGCTGCCCAATCCTGTTCATTATCTGATAGCGCTGATCCTTGCATCCCCCTTAGACACGCCCAGTCCCGTCACGTACCTCAGGGGTACTCTTCACAGGTTTCCCACCTGTTCGTGACTTAAAAGCCTTGCTCAAAACCTGATTTTGACGCTTTTCTTATGGTTTCGAAATAGAAGAAGAGCCGATAACGGCCGTTATGCAGGTTTGGCGTCCTTGCGGAAGATGCCGTCCGTATCGAAGGCATCAGGTTCTGATATAAAGGGATTATGAGGAATTTCGCTTCGTTGAAGATCGCGGCATGTCCTGCTACATGTTGATGTTTCTGATATGCACTTTAGATGTCGCATTGGTCATATTACCGATACTGCCATTATTCAAATCAGACTTTATCTGTAACCCCACCTTATATCTGGGCTTGTCGGTTTACTGTTTTCTTTTGAACCAGCATTCGCTGTACTGTCAATTCATTGTCAGCATGAATGAGATTCCCTATTCCAGGGGCGTATCTGGCATCAACTGTTGCCGGAGTGATGTTGACTTGTCTGCTGTGCGGATGGATGCATTGGGGAGCTTGGGGCCTGATACTCGGGCAAGCGATTCCTCAATTGTGTTACAACAATTGGCATTGGCCCCAATATGTGTATAAAAAATCGGCGGCACATACATACAGAGCATAAGCACGGGAACACGTTGGTTCGTGAAGAATATCACTGAAATCTGCAAACGTCGACATTAATCCTTAGCTGCCTGTCATTGACGCAATGCTGACATGCAGCACTTGAATTTCCATATGTTTCAATATCCCAACCAACAAGACAAAGGAGAAGCACGATGAGTGGTTCCAAACGAGTCGAGTGGATCGACGTGGCCAAGGGTGTCGGCATCGTACTGGTCAGTTTCGGCCACCTCAGGAACGGTGACGGCGAAAGCGTGTGGCTGCCCGCATTGGATGCGCCCATCGACGCGATATACCTGTTCCATATGCCCTTGTTCTTCCTACTGGGGGGGGCTCACGTTCAGTAGGAGGGGCGGGTTCAAGGCGTTCTTGGTGCGCAAGGCCAAGACGTTGCTGGTGCCGTATTACGTGTTCTCCCTGTACTTCCTCGCGAAACCGTTCGCGATACTGCTCATACCATCCATGCGCGCGGCCTTCCAGACGAGCCACGACTACGGTATTGCGCACCAGTTCCTCGACGTGCTCGTCATGGGCAACGGACTGTGGTTCCTCATGGCGTTCTTCGTGGGCGAATGCCTGATGTACGGGCTGACCAGCCTGACTGATAACGGGCGCATGCTTGCCGCTATTGGAATGGCGTCCGTCATCCTGTCGACATTCGTCTCGTCCCAGGCCGGATGGCCTACACTACCCTTTCAGATTGTGGCCGGAGTCAAGGCAGCTGGCTACATGTGCGTCGGATACGTGCTGAAGGAATGGCTCAAAGCCATTCCGCGCGGAAGAGCGGGCGTATCGTCAGCTTGCGCGGCCATAGTGTTCCTGACGTTGGCGGTACCGGCCGTGGCCGGAATCGTACCGGATGGTCCGGCGCTGCTGACCGCATCGGTCGCGGCGGCATTCCTTGGCACGTTCGCCGTCATCTGGCTGTGCATCGCGGTGGGATCATGCCGGATGCTGGCCTATATCGGGCGCTACAGCCTCGTCTATTACGCGCTGAACGCATTGACACTCAACATCATGAAAATCGGGCTTTTCCGCGTCATCGGCATTGACGTGGCGTCCGCACCGTGGTTTTCACAGCTTCTCGCGGGCCTCGCAGCCACCGCCCTCGCGCTCGTGATACTTACCATCGCGAACCTTTTCGTACAACGCTGGATGTGGTGGGCGATAGGCAAAAACGCCCATAACCCGGTAGGGGGCTGCGGACGTTTTCTTGGAGACTGAGCGAAAGGTTTTTCGTATGTCCGGTCTTGAGGAACGAGAGCGTGCGGTGGGGTTGTATTTCACCACGCCGATGACGACGGCCCAGGTGGTGGAGCATCTGGGTTATCCGACCAGGCAGTGTCTGGAGCGTTGGCTGGCGATGGATTCCCGGTATGCTGGTCATATGGCCAAACCCATCATCCCCCTGGAGACACGGCTGAAGGCGATCGAGCTGGTGCTGGGCGGCATGCAGCAGAAGCAGGCCGCCAAACAGCTCGGCGCGGGCGTCGGCGCGGTGCATGGCTGGGCCGGGGCGTACCGCAAGGGCGGCATGGCCGCGTTGCAGCCCAAAAACAGGAACGCCGCGCAGGGCAATAAGCCCGCTGGCTCCCGTCGCCGGCCGTCCGCAGCCGATGATGATGACGCGGAGGCGTTGCGCCGCAGGGTCGAGGAACCGGAGCCGGGGGAACGCGTTGATGCGGTGGTGGAGGCTCGCAGGAAAAGACCCGGGCGCCGACCTGCGGCGCCTGTCGAACAGGGAGAAGACCCTGCCGGTCGACCGTCTGAGGCCGGCGTGTTCGCCCGGCTCGATGACATGCTTGCCCGGCATCGCGCCGAGCGGCTACCACTGCCGCCACGCCCGGCTCGGCGTTGACGAATACGCCGGGCTCGGGGCGGAGGTGGCCGGGGCGTTCGCCGATTCCAAGGGCAGGTACGGGTACCGCAGGATCAAGGCGGTGCTCAAGACCGGCGTATCGGAGAAGGTGGTTCGCGGGATCATGGCGGAGGAAGGGCTCGTGGCGCATGTGCCCAAGCGACGCAGGTATAGTTCCTACGAGGGCGAGACGACGCCGGCTCCCGCCAATCTCGTCGACCGGGACTTCACGGCCGAGCGTCCGAACGAGAAGTGGCTGACGGACATCAGCGAGATCAAGGCCAGGGACGGGAAGGTGTACCTTTCGCCGCCGGTCGACTGCCACGACGGCAAGATCGTCGCGCATGCCGCCGGGTTCGGTCCCGACGCGGAGCTGGCCAACCGGATGCCGGAGGAAGCGGTTGCCACGCCGCCCGGGGAACGCGCGTCCCCTGGTGCATTCCGACCGTGGATGCCACTGCCGGTGGCCCGGATGGCTCGGGCTCATGGAACGCTTCGGGCTGACGCGCTCCATGAGCACGAAGGGCTGTTCGCCGGACAACGCGGCCGCGGAGGGATTCTTCGGCAGGATGAAGAC